>Ga0115560_1000477_pt1 | contig 30855 bp, 27 predicted proteins | sample COGITO_mtgs_1105_5_FD_87278 | JGI IMG/M metagenome (GOLD analysis project Ga0115560, IMG submission 87278) | Pelagic marine microbial communities from North Sea - COGITO_mtgs_110509 | ecosystem: Environmental > Aquatic > Marine > Epipelagic | place: Germany:Helgoland, sampling site Kabeltonne... | reverse complement strand
GGAGTATAATGCGTTTTATATCGGTCATACGTAATATCTTCATAGTCATACCCCATTTTATCTAATTTAGAAACTCCCTCTTCGCCTAAATAATTTTTATCCGTTACAATAGTTTCGTGAGACAAATTAACCTCAATCATGGACGATGGATATAGAGAACTATAATCTAATACAGCAATTGGTCGATCTATATAAATACCAGGGTTCGGGTCTAATACTACCGCGCCTTCATAACCCTCTTTATCAAATGAATCTTTATAAAGGAACGGTAAAAGATAATCTTTTGATCTGAGGAAATACGAAACCAGGCTTAAAATCTTTACTCCTTGCCCCCTATGGATAATCCAGGATAAAGGACTCTTGCATACATTAGCCATACCCATATTATTGGTTAAAAGTTCCAATTTATTTAATAGTTCTATACACAAAATAACATCCATCATACAGTATTTAGCAATAATGAACCGGTCGCTATCAGTTCCCTTTTGCAATCTGAAAATATCCTTTGGTGTCACGTCATCCTTCCCTAAACACCATTTGCATTTTTTAGTTAAATCTAATTTTATTTCGCCGTTAACTTTAAAGGTTTTAGTAACTTTGTCCAATTCCGATATTTCAAATTTCTTACCTTCCATATACTCGTTGTCTAAATAACCATCGAGAATATTAAATATGATGAAATTTTCATCATTAAGACCAGTTATACCAGACGTAAATACGAGTGTTGTATTTGTTTCTGGATCGTATTCTAATTTATCTATAATACCATTTATAAAATGCGCAGCAACTCTATCTAATTTATATGAACCTAAATTATATACTTTTCGGACGAGAGGTAATAAATCCATTTGGATTCGTCCCACCATATCGACATAATCTACCATAACCATTTCACCAGTATAACTTTTTTTTTGTTTTTTTTTTAGTTGAGATGAGAAATCGGAAAGTTTGCTCATTTTAGAAAATACCTCTAAAACGTTAGTCTCAAAAGCTCTTTTAAAAAGCCATGGGATATCAAAACCATCCGTATTCCACCCGGTAATGATATCTGGATTTTCGTATTGGATAATTTCTCTAAATCTTAAAAGTAATTCGGATTCTTTATCGTAGCATTCAGTAATAGCATCACTTAATTTATCACATCCCCTAAGCGTGAGCATATAATTTTTATGTGGTTGTCTAGAGCCATAATATACAAAAGACAATCCTATTTGAATTGTTTTATCCCCTTTAATTTGAGGTAATCTGTTTCTTAAACACTCTTCTAATTCATATCCATTCTCGTGCTCTTCGAAGTGTTTAACTATTTTACTTATATCTTGTACATCTAAAAACTTATTCGGCTCTCTAGGTGGGTAATTATCAGTAATTTTTTTAAATTGCCACTTAAACTTATCGCTTTTGGAATCGTCAATAATTTCATTATCGACTAAATATCCCAAAAGCTGTCCATAAGTAGTTTTATTACTAAGAATTTTATTTATCTCATCGATACATTTGATATTGTGGTTTTTAATTTCTATACTATTTTTACTACTTGGAACAAATAGATATTCGGCAATTTTGCTAGAAATAATATTTAACGAAGACCTTTCAATTTTACCAAAGGGTTTATTATAAATTTTACTAATCTCTAATTCTTCATCGCCATTTTTAAAAGCTGCTATTAAACATTTTTTTACAAATCCTAATTTATTGTCTAATAAACTATTTGGGTCATCCTTATTTAGTTTCACAAATTTATTATAAATCTCACGCGCCAACTTAGTATAATCTTTAATCGGTAGAGGAAAATCGCCATGAGCCGAATCAGCTTCTATATCAAACGCCATGATATTAATTTTGGTATTTCCCCTATCGGTAATTTTTTTAATACTACGCCAATCACACCGATATGAATAATCACATGTTGTGGATATATCGATAACTTTATATTTTTTCACATTCACCCAAGAAACTGTATCTATTTTTCGGTGATGGATAAATTTTAAAAGAGGGTCAATCATATTTTCGTATAATTCATAAATTTTGGGTTTAAAATTTAGCCCAGGAATTTTAATTTTGGCTGGTTCTAGAATATTAGTATCGTTCCAGACAATTTTAGTTCTTTTTTGAAATTTAGAAACGGCGTTTCTCATAGCACCCTTATTATTAAATACAAATCTCACGAACTTATATTCCCTTTTATTATCAAAATTTCTAAATGAATGCTTTTTAACGATAGATGTCCGATCTAAACACTCTCTGTATTTAAATTGCATTTCCCCCCGAACCCAATTTTCTAATAAGAATTTATCATTTTTAGTAAAATTGTCGTGTACTTTAATATAGAAATATGGTGTGAAATTTTCTATTTTTAATGTATAGGTTTTATTATCTAAATCTTTCCCAAATATAGTAATAACAAATTTTTCGTCAGAAGGTTTGTTATAACTTTTATAGGAATTGTCTTCTTCCTCCGCTTTAGGGTCTAGGTTTTCATCACAAGAATGCCAGCTTATTATTTGGAATTCAACGCTTGACGCCATATTAATTTAATATTTGAAGGATTAATTAATTATATATCAAATTTAATAATTAATCAGCTATTTTAAAATATACTGGTAATTTAATTTCTTTTTTAATTATAACTAATGAATGAGACATTAATTATAGTTATGGCAATTACAATTTTGCTAATACTTTTTTTATATTATGAAAATAGATATTCAGAGCTAACGAATGTCAAATCTACCATAGACAATCACGAATATCTCGTAAGGAATAAAGATGATAAAATAGAAGCTGCTAATTTATTGGCTAAAATGGTAGGGAGTATAAAAAAACTTATAAATCATCTTAAGGAAAAAAATATTTTTAATAGATTATCCGTTAAATTTAACCCAGAAAATATTTCAGAATCGCTATCAAGTTCTAAATACACATCGTATTCTGTTAATAAAGGTGAAAAAATAGTATTTTGTATAAGAAATAAAGACTCTAATGAAAGTTTAGTCAGTTTAAATACTATTATGTTTGTAGCCATACACGAATTAGCGCATATAGAAACGAAAAGTATAGGACATACTAAAGAATTTTGGGATAATATGAAAAAGTTGCTTAAAATTAGCATTAAATTGGGGATATATACTAAAGAAAATTATAGAGAAAACCCTGTAGAATATTGCGGTATTAAAATTACAGCAAGTCCACTAAAAGATTAATTATGAAGATTTAATACCTTGGAAATTGTAATAATCACCGCCAGAACAATCGATAATATTAAAAATCTTATTAATTTTTTAAATAATTTACGCGAGCTGAGTTTTAATGATCCTAATTTAAGTATTGCTGGGTCTATATTTTGTATAAAAGGTGAAAGTTTAGGAATAATTACATCGTCGATTATGTAATAGATAATGTCGCTAATATAAAATGCTAATAAAACCGATACGATTAATCCAATAATATTATTATTTTTAATTGTATCACTAAAAGAGGTTTTAATAGAGGATGTATTAATATTTATGTCAGGTATTAAATTTGATATTTTTTTGGCAATTCCTATTTTTTGCAGAGGAGTTGGTCTTGGTAAAGTGGTTTCCATTTTGATACTTATAATATAATAATATTTTATTAAATTTCTATATATATTTTATATATATATATAAATTATGGATGAATATGCTAAATTTAAAATAAATAAAGTTATTTATAATATTTTTGATACGGTTTTACCTACTTCCGGCTCGACTTATAAAAGTTTATTAGACCGTATAGATTTTACAAAAACATCAAAGGCTAATATTACCACATTAACAGAAAAACTTGAAAAGGTATATATAACACCTGATAATATATCCCAAGTGCTTTTTATATTTTTAGGACCATTACAATATTATAGCGATATTAGTAAGGCCATGTTATCTGAATGGAATGAATTTAGCGCCAAGAAAAAAAACTTTTCAAAATTTTTATATTTAGCTAAATTCAAACAAGCTTTTGGTGATAATTTTTTAATAGAATGGGGTATTTTAGACGCGAGAAACAACTATCTATTTGCTAAAGCTATTATTTTAGATGAGAATTTCAGTAAATTAAATACTATTGAAGAAATTGAGTCAATAATATGTAGCTCTATTAGTACTAAAATAACTAAAGATAAATTCATTAAAACATCGTATAATAGAAAATTAGACCCAAACAAGATAGTATTATATGGCGACTGTTATATCGACGATATTATGTTGGATAATGTTACCAATTTTATATTAGGAGAATTTAAAGATAATAATAGCGATATGGAGGATTTCGGAGAAATTATGGGATATTTCAATATACCCTCCATTTTGATTGAAAAGCTTATTTCTACTTATGGGGAATTAAGTTTAGAAAAAATACCGGAAATACTAAAAAATCCAATAATTATTGAATTAATAAGGGTTTATTTAAGATTTAGACCACTCATATTTCAAAAATTTTCTAACCCTCCTAACAAATTCACAATCAACAAAAATTGTTTAAATTCTTATATACCTGCCTATCTGGAAAATAACTCAGTATATAATTTTTACGATGATATACCGACAAAGTCTAAAAAAATATTAGGGTCTATGACGAATAAAAATACCTTTTATATGTATAATTACAATAATATTAGTCATTTTTATAAGAAAGGGAAAGAAGACATATTAAATATGTGTTTTCCGTTTAGAACCAGAAAACAAATAGATAAAATTGAAAATAATATATTACTTGGTGTCGAAAAATCTAATATAGACGACGGTATTCAATTTAATAAAATTTATTTAGCCGATATTGAAAATATTAATATACTTTCTCTCGAACAACATCCACTCATTTATTTATTTAATAATACAATTCTCTCACTTGATGTTCCTTTTAGTAAATTTAATGATTTGCAGGGAGATGATGAGATATATAAGGTATATAAACCCATTATTAGGAGAGAAACTGATTTATATAGACCTATTGTGAGAAAAGAACTATTAGAAAATTGGTGTGCGTATAATTATTCCGAACTGAACTACGATAATTTAAATAAATTACAACCAGCTCAAAAAGGTCGCCGCAAAAAAAACTTATTACGTAAAATACCCCAAACTTATAATAAAACAATAATTTTATCTTTTAAGCTTAAAATAGGATATATCCACGACACTAAATTCTTAAACGGTTCTATATATAACTTCAATACAGACGAAAAAGGTATCCGAATCTCAGTAAATATATTACGTAATTTTAAAATACATAGGAATATAAAAGAAATTTATACGGATGGTAAAACTAAAATAAAATTAAGAGATTTAGCTATTAACCAAACAATATTATTTAAAAACATACATGATTTATACTGTGATATCCTGTTTAAAAATATAGAAAATAATGGTAGGATAATGGTAAACGTCCAAATAGATACTTTTAAGTATAAGGATTTTAATGTATTACATAATTCTGAAACCTATTTGCAAAAAATTAATCAATTTTTGAATGAAAAAATATTTAGTAATAAATTTTATACAGAAAGATTTATAATTTCGTATACGGATTTTAATACAAATTTTTCTGACATGATCCCTTTTAATACTACTAATTTATATAAGGTATCGTATCATTTTATTATAAATAGTGATAAATCCTGTATCAATATTTTACAGAAACCCAACGGAGAATTATTTCACAACGATATTGGTTGGACTAAGATAATAAATATACTAAAACAGTTAGAACCTTTCATTAAATTAAATGACGAAATAAAAAAATTTAACTTAGGAGATGAAATAATGTATAATATAGAAGATAATGCGTCTATAACGAATTTATCAGATATAAACGACGTAAACCCTAATGAAACTTGGATTAATGGGGTAATAGACGAATTCGCCGATTCTGAAAATAGCTATAATATTAGATTAATAAATGATAAAATTATATCAAATGTTGATTATAGTTACCTAAAAAGAAATACCAAACAACCTATTAGGTTCCTTTTAAGGGATTCGGCTAATTTAACCAATACTAATAATAATATTATTTTAGACTATCATAAAAAATATAATATTACATCGTCTAAATTTGGCGAACGATATAAAATCGATTGTATAGTTTTAGGATGTACTAGTTATTTAATTAAGGAGTATATTCAAAAAATATTAAATTTTACCATAGCTAAATACAACGAAATTAGTGAGGAGTCCGTTTCTTCTCCAATAACTACCAGTCCTTCTCTTAAAGATGAAACATTAATTGAGATGGACGAGGAGGGTGAAGATTTAGATTGGGATACCGATTCCGATGAGGGGGATATTACTTCAAATTCAGAGGAGGACGAAAGTCTCTCTTCATCGGAGGATGAAGAGGGTGATGATGAGAACGACGAAGAGGATAGTAAAAAATCCAAAGAAGTCGATATCTTGGAAAGTGTAGCAAGTTCTGGAAAAACAATAAAACATATTAAACTTAAGATTGACAAAATAGAGAGATTTGAGAATTTATTTTTAAACAGACTATATTCTTACGACAAAGAATTATTTAAATGGGAAAAAGAAATAGATGGTAGAATATATAATGGTTTTTCGAAAATGTGTCAATCCGAGAGGCAGCCAAAAGTATTAAGTCAAGGAGAGAAAGATGCTATTGACAAAAGAGATGAAAAGGTGGGTATTAGTAGTTATGGTTTTAAATCGGAACAAAAAGATTGTGAATACCAATCAGATAAGGACGGCTATTCCGAACGTAAAGTTTTATTTGATGGCAAAACTTATGACGAACGCGACGCCTCTAAAAAAAACCCTATTGAAAAATCTTATTTTGATAAAATTCAAATGCTTAACAGTCGAACAAATGCGGAAATAAAAAAATTATCAAAAAAACGCTTTGATTATCCAAATGTTAAATGCAAGGCTATAAAATATGGTTCTTCGAAGGAAAATAAAAATTGGTATATTTGCCCCAGATTATATGACAAACAATCTAATACACCTTTGCACTGGAGTTTGTTAGATTACGATAAGCTCCCCGACGATAAAGGCGAGGAGCGCCCATTCGAGCCAGAGGATTACGAAGACGAGGATAAATGGCGTATAGACAAACATACAAAATTAGACATAGAAGATTACAACCCTCGTTATCCAAAATTAAAAAATTCACAAGATGGCATGAATAGACCTATATGGGTTTATCCTAAAATAGGAGTAAGTAACGGAAAAGCATATTTTTATCCAGGATTTTTAGATTACAAAAAACACCCCATATCTGAAAAGCGAATTCCTGAGAAAGAACCCTTATACCCACCGTGTTGTTTTCAGACAAATAGTAAAAGATTTAATAATTTAATGGTTATCCAACATAAACCAGATAATAAAAATTATATTCAAAATGAACCAATAACAAAAAATAGTAGTTATAATTACATTGGTATCGGGAGTCTTGGTGCGCTCCCTGAAAGTCTGGGGTCCTTATTTAATCAGACTATTTCTGATGCCATTAACTCTAATTCGAGTAAAACTAGGAAAAATAAAACGGGGGTTTTTTTTAGATTTGGTATTAACCAAGGCGACGAAGCATTTCTGACATTAATATGTGATATATTTAAAATTTCGCACGAGGAAACTACTATAGGTAGAGAGAATACGTTTAAAAAAATTAAAGCGGTGAAAGAAATTATAATCAAATCCATTTCGGCAAGAAATGACTCCGATAAAATTTATTTTAGTGATATTAATAACGGATTTTTAGATATTTTATTTAGGAAATCTAACGGACTAACGTCTTTTCAAAATTTCAAAGAGTACGTAATGTCTCCTGACTTTAAAAGGTATGACCTCTTTTATGAAATTTTAACATCGATGAAAAATAATACTATTTATTCGTTAGAAAAGCCTACAGCTCTGGATGCGACTGGTCCAAAATATATTATTAAAAAATCCATCAAAGGTTTAATTTTAATTATTTTTAATATGGTTAATACCAAAGATGGAATTAAAATTAATATAGAATGCCCCCACTATTCCACCGATTTAAAAAATAATATTGCGGATTATTCTCATGTAGCCATGGCCATACGTTTTAATAAATTATTCGAACCAATTTATTATAGGAGATTTGGTAACAGAAGCACGTCAGATAAGGATGTTCATGTTTTTAAAGTAGAAGATATTTATAAAGAGAGTTATGGTGCTGACGAGCAATACTTGGGGTATATCAAAAATATTCTGGAAAAATTTAAAGGAGAATGCATGTCTTCCTCTAAAAAATTAAATTATAATTTTACTGGTAAGAAAAAAATAACCTTTAGTACAATAAAGACATTTATTAAAAATTCACTAAGCCCTGACATATCGTTATTTAAATTTTCGATTAATAACAACGACAATAAAGTTTATGGAGCAGAGTTTAAATTTAGTAATAAGATTTATTCAATACCAATATTTCCTGAAAATATAACACAGGACGAACTTGATGATTTTACTATTAATCCAGTTGCCAAAGGTTTACTAACTATTTCCGACAAAAATATCCCTTCTTTCCAGGAATATAAGCAATTTTTTAAAAAAATACAGACTCTGAGTTCTAATTTAATTAACATTCATCCTATTAAATATTTTGGTATAATTCAAGATATTAATGATGACGATGAAGCCACAATAACACTAAAGGGTTTTGGTGTGTCTTTTATTTCAAATTCTAATAGTTATCCTAATATAGATAAAACTTTAATTTATTTTAGGTGCAAGGAAGAGAGTAATTTTATAGTTGAAGAATCCAAAATAAGTTATAATTATGCGGAAATAGATAAATATATATTTACCCATAAAATATCGGTTAATCCAGAGCCTAACCAACCGGTAAATATAATAACTATAGCTGATATTATAAAAAGTTTAGGGAAAAGTTTTAAAATTAAAAATTTATTTAAAGACGATAACAACGATAGAATTGTATTAATTCAGACTAAAAAAAATTTATTTATACCCATACAGCCTGTTGAAAAAACATTTTTCTCAAAACAACCAAAAAAATCAAATCTATTATTTAAAAATATAGCTGAAAGTATTTTTTCACCAGATTCTTCGTCTCGGAATACTAATATGAAGCAGCTTAATCCGGCAATTAATATATCAGAGGATTTAGAAGACTATTGTAAGAAAATCAATATCTTTAGTAAAAATATTTCATTTAGAGCGCCAATATTTATCAGAAACTTTAATATAAATACAGCTAATTTAATAGATACTTTATATATTGACAGTGGATTGGTTCTACAAAATAATTCAGATGAAATAATAATTAAACCATTTACTATTAAAGTTATTAATAGGGAAAGTATTTTTGCTACCAACGTGGACAGCTCTGATTATGTAATAAATTTAATTAAAAATAATAATTTAAATTTTCTAACACAAAAAGATATTATTGATAATAATTTACCCATCATATATAATTACGAGGATGTTAATTCGTTGAAATTTAATTACGATTTACATATATATGATGCCGTAATAAAAAAATTAAATATATTCTTCTCGGTAAATAATAACATAGTAGTTAAAAAAATTAAATCATTTTTGGTAAATTTATTTAATAACTCCAATAAAATACACACTAAGATTAAAAAAAAACTGTGTTACCCCATTATATTTAGAATCCTAGATATAATTATAGCGGTTAAGAAAGAAGACGAAGAGAACTTAGAATACCCGGTCATTAATATAGATTTATTAACTAATTTAGAAAGTGAAGATATTATTATTTTAGAAAATATTAAAGCAGATATAAAGAATTACATTAAAAAAAGTTATAATTTAATAAGTTATATTAATGACGCGGACGCTGATAATGTAGAAACTATATCAGATTTATTAGCAGATAAAAACGAATATAAAAACGCTATGAATTTAGATTATGTTACTGCTAATAAATTATATTCGGAATTAACCACGGAGTTCAATAGCAAACCATATACAAAATTAAACATTATAAATTCTGCAACTGAAACGGGTAAACTGAGTAGAAGTGAATTTTTAAAACACAAAATAGCTAATAATATCGTTACCAATTCCTTTATACAGGGGCAGATATTTAATATATATGAACCTAACAGAGATAACCAAGAAAGATTTAGATTTAATATATATGACGAGTTATTATTTACAAAAAACGAAATTGAAAATTATAGTAAATTAGATAAACACTATAAAGTGGTTAAACAAAAATACTATAATAGTATGACTTATCCGGAACTTAAAATAATCAAGCCATCTAAAATATATAAATTTAAATATTCTAAAATTAAATTAAATAGAATTCCTTTTAGATATTCATTTAAAAAAATTATATAAACATAAAGACGCCATTCATAATTAATATATTATAATGAATAGCATTCCTGAAGACATGAGTAATTATAAATTTTTATTCAAAACAGTCCAATCAAGTGCAATTAGAACATTAATAGAGGCGCTAAAGGAGATTTTAACCGATGTAAATTTCGAAATAAGCTCGGAAGGGATTAAAGTAATTGCTATGGACTCTTCGCACGTATCTCTTATTTATTTAAAATTATTAGCCGAAAATTTCGAGAAATTTTATTGTGAAAAACCTATCGTTTGTGGTATTTCCATTTTAAGACTATTTAAATTACTAAAATCCATGTCTCCAAATGATAGTCTTTGTATGTTTATTACTAATATGGAGCCTAATGATTTACAGATTCATATTGAAACAAGTGAAAAGGGTTTACGGCATAAATTTTCTTTGAAATTGATGGATTTATATCTTGATAAAGTTGAAATCCCACCAGCAGAATTTAGCTCAGTTCTTAGAATACCATCGAGTGATTTTCAGAAATTATGCAGAGACATGAACAATTTAGGAGAGGAAATAGATATTAAGTCCAGCGGAAATCAGTTGATATTCTCTATTTCAAATGATTGGATGGATCAAGAAACAGTAATGTGTGAAAATAATGGAGGAATGAGTTATTTACAAAATTTATCACCCGATGAAGTAATCCAGGGGGTATTTTCGATAAAAAAACTAGTTCTTTTTACAAAATGTACCAGTTTATGTCAAAATATAGAAATTTATCTTAAAAACGACTATCCAATTGTAATTAAATATGATATTGCTAGTTTGGGGGAGATTAAATTTTGTTTAGCTCCTAAAAATACCGATTAGCCAAACAAATAAGGAATAGACTCTATATTAAAATTATTCTCAATAACGAAAATTAATAAATTATTTTCATTATCCAAATTAATGATTTTATTTGATTTAAGAGTTGCGTTGATTTCATGACACATTTTATTCATAATATTTGTACAATTTAATACTTCTTTGTTTTTGATTCCTATTACTTTACCATTATCAAAAACTCCTATCATATAAATTGCTTTCCCATCCCCTTCAATAATACGAAATTTAAGTTGGGTAGCATATTTTTTAATTTTATCAGGAGTCATATTAATAAAATTAATTTTATATTCAATATTACCCCAATATTTTTCACTATTTATAAAATAATCCATGTTATTTAATATATAGTAATTTACTCTTAATATTAAATTCATCTGTTTAATGTGGTTATTTTGGTAATAACGTTATAATTTTAAATATTTTTATATTATAAATGTATAAAAAGATTTACAATCCCGAAACTGGTCGAAAAGTTAACGTTAATGGAAAACTTGGAAAACAAATCTTGCGAAAATATCTTCATGTTTTAAATGGTGGTGCAGGACGTGGACCATCTTCCGCTACACTAAACATGGAATATTTACAGAGCGCTGCCGAAATTAAACTGAGTCTTTTATCTCCTCAGGGACAGATTAAGGGGGGTGTAATAATGACGAGAAAAAGCAAACTTATAGATTTAGTAAATAAAGTATCTGATAAACTAGATACCGATAAAGGTAAATTACGACTTATGTTAAAAGGCGGAATCAAAATATGGCCAAAAAATTCACCTGGTAATATGCTTCTCGAGGATTTAGGGATTATACAAGATATGTCTATTTATTACAGTATAATATTACCTAGCTTAGTAGAAGCAATTAAAAGTGACGATACTAATAAAAAGCAGCAGGCTAAAAGTATGGCAGAAAGACACCAAGCAGATTTACGTGAGTGGGAAGGGGCAGTGGAGGAAGTAGATGGATGGGGGGATTCATATGATGAGGATGAGGATGGCGACGCCCCAACGTATTCCGTCGATCGCTCCAGACTTTAAATCGGGAATTGTATGTCAAGATATATAGAGTATTATTTATTTAAAACTATTACCTAGCTCTAAATAGATATTCTTTGGACTGTAAATTAATTATTTTACACTAGTATAATTATATCAAGTCTAAAATACACACACAAATTTTTTTAATTAAAATTTCTATCTCTATTATAATAAAGATGCGAGTAAAAAAATTTAAGGATTATCCTGATTTTACACCTAATCTAAGTCCCAGACAAATATTTAAATTAGGGAGTTTTGGCGGGACTTACTGGAGACCAATCTATTCTACAGTTACTAATAAAAATTATTATAATGCTCATAAAGGTTATCCAAAAAGTTGGTGGAAAGGTATTCCTGAAAAGCACTTAATAACTGAATGGGAAAACTATGATATAAATATTAATAAATATAACACTAAGGTAGGAACAACTCTTGAATTTTGGGAAAAGAAAGAATGGATTAATCAAACGCATCCATATGGATGGGTTCAATGGTATTGTGATTTTTATAACGGTAAAAGGAGTTCTGACGACGAAAGACAAATTAAAAGATGGAAAGCTTTAGCAGGACCCAAAGGAAGATTCCGGAATATGTTGATTAATTTAATTATTAAAAAAAAAACTTCTTATGATGATGAAAGGATAAGTCCGAAAATAAGACAAACTCTTCAGCATTGGGGGTATAGATTAACGAAAAAGGATTTTAATAATATTTTACACAAGAAATAATTATATATATATATTTATAATATAACATGTATTCAAAAATTATTAATCCAGAAACTGGCAGAGTTGTTAATGTAAATGGTCGTATAGGAAGACAAGTACTTAAAAAGTATATTAATGCAATGAATGGCGGAGAAGGTAGAATTTGGAAAATGTTAGATCTTAATACAGGTGCGAGTCAACATCTAGGCTTGAGTAAAGGATTAAATTGGATAGGTAGGGCAGAGCGATTGAAAAAACTCGCAGACGCGAACAACGGAGAAGAAAAATTACTTGAGCAACGAATTAAGTGGACAAGTGATGGAACAGGACATACTGGTGGACTGGAAATGCTTGATAAAATGTGGATTGAACGATTCGCGGACAATGACATATATTTCAATTCTGTGTGGGAGACCATTTGGGCGAACACTCCTACAAGCGTTCCACTCCTTCAGGACTTGAAGGTCGCGAAGAAGCAAGTGGTTGCGAAATCAATTGAACTTCAAACTGGACGGCGCGAGTCCGACAAAGTAGAAAAAGAAAAAAGTATCGAGGTACAAAAATTGATAATATTATCAAATGCAATTAATAAATTAATAGAAATCGCGGAGCTTAGAAACGCCAGAAACGGTTAATCAAAAATCTATAAATTACGTGATATTATCAAATACAACTAAACTATGTAAGACTATAGCTATTAATCAATAAACATAAAAATTTGATAAAAACTATGAATAGCACTTATAAAGTAATCTTTTTAGAAACTTTTATATAAATGGAACATTCTATAGATACCGAACCTATAGAACAATCCTCAGATTCTTCGATGGATATCGACGGCGACTCTTATTTACTTGAGTTTCTTGATGGTGTATTTGACGAAGCAGCGGGTAATATCAAAACAACGCTTCCTTCAGAAATAGATATACCCGTTACCTGCGACGAAGGTAAAGGGACAAAAGACGAAGTAGAGGAACCCTGTTGTATTTGCATGGATACATTTGACGGCGCCAGAAATACTACTTTAAAATGTGGTCATAAATTTCATACGGACTGTATTTTGGGTAACATCTCTTCTGCTGCTTCCAATAAACATAAATGCCCGTTGTGTCGCGATGAAATGTGTCCTGAAATAAGCGTCAAGGAAGTGGACGAACTTAAAGGTCAAATGGGAATTTTAGAAGATGCGTTACATGAAAAGCACGTCGAAATAAACCATTACCGAAACGCGGTATGGTACTTTTACGATGAAACCGATGAGTTATATAAAAAGTGCTCCCGTGATACGCAGGAAATAAAACAATTGCGTAAACAATCGAATAAATATTTCAATAATCTCCGAATTTTTCAAGAAAAACTATCAAAGGAAATAGTTGGCAATAAATCGGAAAAAAAATATAGAAAATGTTCCTTTTGTGATAAATATGGACATAATGTTGCCACTTGTTGTATGTCCACAAGCCCGCGCCTAGATATAGTCATACATGCTTATACAGATCACACCGGCGCATGGAAGACTGATGAAGGAATGCGCCCCTCGTCCGAAATTGTAGAGGCTATTATGCCGGGGGGTGAACTATATGATGCAATTGACGAGCATTTCGAATAAAAATAATATAATTTTATTAAATTACCACCCAATAATAGTTGTTAAATTGTATAAATTGAAACAGGAGTGTATAAAAATCTGGTAATTTTTTATTCAGGTTTAATAGGGGGGAATGGTTTAAGTGCCCTTGCTATGGATGTATGATTAATTGCGTATGATAATATTTTAAAATACATATATAGATAATATAAATATATGATTCCTAAGATAATATGGACTTACTGGGATAAACCCGAAATCCCTGTATATATCCAAGATTGCTTAAATACTTGGAAATATCATTGTAAAAATAACTGGAGCATTAATATTCTGAATAGAGAAACTATAAAATTATTTTTAGAAGAAAATATAGATTACCCTATTAATATTTGGAATGACGGACCTCAGCATCAGAGTGATATGTTTGGAGTCGCGCTTGTAAATAAATATGGGGGGGTTTGGATGGATGCTAATATTATTATGCAAAAACCAATAAATTATGTATTAGAAAAAGAGTGGTTTGGGTATAATGATAATGGAACAGAAGTTTTTTTATTTGGTAGTTATAAAAATAGTTATATAATCAATAGAATTCATAAATTATTTTTTAAAATATTTTCTTTTAATAAAGACATTCGTATACAAGTTTTAAAACAAACATATTCTATTGATGATAATTATTTATATCCGCAAAAACTAATTAATTATCTGATGACATCCGATGAAAAAATTGGCCATATTATTACTAATACAGTTAATCAATGGGAAACTATTTATATATTAGTAGTGGTTTTACATAGACAGTTTAATATAAATCAAAAAAAAGAGGTGTTTAAATTTTTAATAGAAAAAGAAGGTAATATACCCGAACTAATTCTAAACCAACCACTATTAAAATTACAAGGTGCCGCCCAACAAGACGAATATAAACTAAATCGAAATAGTTGGTGGTATAAACTTACAAATAATTAATAAAAAAATATTAAAACTTATTTATTTTAAACTTATTTATTTTAAACTTAAAAATTATAATATATGGATAATTATATAAGATGATTTTAAACACATCAAGTGGAGAGGTGTATATTAGCTTTAACCAGCTAAAAAATTACTGTTGTTTCGCGACAGATATAGGATTTTATGTCTATCAAATTTCACCTTTTAAAAAAATGGTTTCTAGAAAAATTGAAGGAGGTGTATCTATGATTAAAATGTTACATGAATCAAATATTTTTATTTTTGTAGGAAAATCTAAAAATAACCTTTATCCAAAAAACAAGCTTCTGGTTTGGAATGACCAAAGTAAAACGGTATTGGGAGAAATAAATTTTAATTCAGATATTAAAGATGTTAATATAACCAAGGAATATATATTAGTTCAGTGCAATAGTAAAATTTATATTTACCAATTCGACACTCTTGCCTTAGTAAAATCAGTAGATATTAGTTCAGACAACGTTATTATGGGTATGGGTATAGAGGATTCTAAATATCTAATATATACAAATGAAGAGCCTGGTGAACTTAATATAACTAAATTTGACAGCGATTATTTAGGAAAAATAAAAGCACATAAAAACGAAATAGATATTTTACAGGTAAGTAATGATGGTAAATATTTAATTACAGCTTCTACAAAAGGAACATTAATTAGGATTTTTTCGATTGAGACACAGGAATTGGTACAAGAAGTCCGGCGAGGGTGTGATCCAGTAAAAATTCTTGATTTGAGTTTATCAAATGACAACTCTGTTTTATTAGTTAGTTCCGCAAAAGGAACATTACACCTATACAATACTGCTATAAATGAAAATAGCGAAATAAAAAATAAAAATTGGGACGAATATGGAATGAAGTACATAAGAAATATGTTGCCCGATTATTTTAATTCTGAATGGAGTTTTGCGCAGATATATTTGAGTGGTATAGAAACTTTTTCAGCTGTAGATAATATTAAAAAAATCGTCTATGTATTTGGAAACAACGGGCAATTCTATATTGTAAATTATGAAGATACTCTAAATCCTATTATTGAAAAAACTATAAAATATATTTCAGACGAAAGTGATCCTTTTAGTGACAGATCCACAACAATAAGATAATCAGAGCGTGGATAACGTTACGCACATCGCCAAGTAAATTCACTTCCATCCTTTATAATTTCAAAATATTTATCGAAATTAATTATATAATTTACGTGGTCGCGGTCAATATTCAAAGTATGGTGGTGGAGCTGAAGTTTAATATCGATAGTCTCTAAATTATAGGGACGATCAATATGATTATGTTCGAACGGGCCTGCGTTATTTAGATGTAAATAGTGTAGGCATTTTTCAGGCGTATCTAATTCCTGAGTAATTTTTAACATAAATAAATCGTAGACACTCTCTAAAGAACTCTGTCCAGCATCTTTAGGAAGATACATACTATTTAGTATAGTTTCATTTGAATTTTTGGAATCATTCCAAGTAATAATTATCTGAAAACTATTCATATTAATTATTTCAATTAATTATTTTAATTAATTATTTTAATTAAATAACTTATATCAAATTTAAGAATTGTTTTACTTTCCCATTTAGTTTATTAGCTATTATTTGCTCGGATACTTCATACGCAAATAATTCGTTTGGATGAGTTTGTGAAGTGTTTGAATATTTTAATATATTTTTAAGTAAGATTTTGTTGTTGTAATTTTTATATTCGTATGCAAATTCCTTTAATCCATTTTTGGTAATTTCCAGGGAAGGTATGTACGTTTTTCCATTTAATTTATATAACCATAAATCGAAATTATTATCAGGGTTAGTCATACTTTTATCTTTAATCACTCTGGGTAAATTTTCTAATCGTATAACATTATCTAAAAACGAATAAAATCTCTTATAAAAGTTGTTGAATTTATCTTGGTAAAGGCGCTGTATTATGTGTAATTTTTCATGAATAAGGGTTTCTAAAATAGTTTTATCAATTTTATTATTTATCCGATTAAGAAAATTCTGCGGTAAAACAATAATATTATCTAAAGTATAAGGCATTCTCATTTCCAGCTTGTCGATTGACATTACGTAATTTGTAGGAATTTTAATAAGATTCTTTAAACCAGCAGAGGTTAAATACGTATTAGCAGTCTTTGTATAATTAATTAAAAATTTTCTTTTATTTTCGGGAATTTGTCTTAACTTGGATAAATATTGATTTTTAAAAGTATTGGAATTGTTGGTAGTTGTTTTTAACTTTGATGAATATACTTTAGGAGAAATATTTTTTAAATATCTATTAAAATGTTTAGATAAGTTCGCTTTTGAATCTTCTATTTTTTTTTTATATTTAGGGTTTTTTCTAAAAATAAATAATAAAATAATAGTAATTATTGTAATTGTTATAATCATTAATATTAAAAGAGATTTTATACTTGGGTTTTTTTAATTATAAATTGCTGATTTTTAATTGCTCTATTTATTTTATTATAAAGTGGGCTGTTTTTAGAATACATCGTATATAGATGTAAATATTTTTTTAATAAAGACCCTATTGTGTACGCCTCTTTGTTTAATACATACAGTGGGTCTAAATTTTCTTGAGCTAGATTATAATTTAAAATAATCGCTTTTTCATTTACTGTAAATAACCTATTATTATAAGTTATAGCGGCTGTTTTAAGATTTTTTGTTTGTTTATTTTCTGTAAAAACATTATTAAAATTAGTAGTATAAGAGGGGGTTTGCATGAACATGTTATTATCTTTTTGGATACGTAACGGAGTATTAATATTCATATAATCCATCGGTCTATTATGTGGGTTTGCTGGAGTTTTGGGATAATTCGATATTATTGACTGCTGATTGTCTAATGTAGATTGCGAGGGAGTATAAATTTTAGTTACTAAATTTTGTGGGTCGTTATTGTCAACATGGTGTTTATATAATAGAGGATTAAAGGTACCTTGCCTCATTTCTTGCTCCCTTTCTAAAAGTAAATCAACTCTGGTCTGAAAGCGTGTATCATTTTTAGATTGTTGGTCAAACTGCAATTTAACACTGTAGTCAGGTTCTATAATATTTAGAAAATATTGGTATTTTGATAGGTCATTATTTATTTTTTTCCTGCTTTCTGGTATATATACTAATTTATTGGCAGATATCTCCTCCTCTGTATAGTGTGTTTTTTTATTATTTTTTTGAAACATGGTTATATTAATGAAATATATTAAAAAAATGTTTATTTATTATAAGAAATGTATTCTAAAATAATTAATCCAGAAACAGGCAGAAGTGTTTTGATAAATGGACAATTGGGTAAAAATATATTACGAAAATATTTAAAAGCTTTGGAAGGTGGAAGCACACCACGTAGCGCTTCGGGGGACACCGCACCCGCCTCTGATGGTATTGTTGATAAAATTATAGCTGATTATACCAGAAAAATAAATGAAGCAATTACAGATGCAAATTTAAATTTTAAAAATTTAGTGATTGACGAATCTGGCAGAATGGCGCCTAAAAAAAATGCTTTTTATAAATGTTCTGCATTTGACGAATGTAATAAAAAAATAAAAGCACTAATGTCGCTAGAATATTCACACACCGGTTATTATTTAAATTATCTTAAAGAATGTGCGTATTCTAAACATAAAAAATCTACTCCTGTTGTGAAATTCGAGTTCGAGGCAGAGTTTTTAGTATCTCACCAAACGATATCTTTACCAAATTTTAATGAACTTTGTAATTGGAATGAATTTAAAAAATATGTACATAATGGAAGTTTTTATATAAAACAAGTGGAAAGCGATGACGGCAGCGGAATAGCGACTCCTGATACGAAAAGTAATAATATTTTTGTAGTAGGACCTAGTGCAGCAGGTAAAACATTCAGTTGGAAAACTTTAATACCTCGTTTACCAACTGATTACCCTTCGAACTATTTATCTATAGATGGTGGTCTAATGAGAGATTATTCTTTAGTATATGAAATGGTGAAGGAAATTATTCGAAAAAAAAATCTGATTAGTCCAACCGTTAAAGCTGCTATAAAAAATGTAGTCGATACTACTAAACAATTTTCAATTAGAAACCCCCGGTGGGAAGAAGGCGTAGTAGACACTATACACTTGGAAAATGGTTACGTCGCCGCGGTTGGTGGTAGTAAAATCGAAGTTATAGGTGAATCTTCAATTGATATTTACGACATATTTCAAAGATTTGGACTGAAAAAAGAATTTAATTTAATTATAGAAAAATCTGTTAAGAAGGGTGCAAAAATTAGTTTGGTTATACCAGATACCTTAACAGGGACTTTAAAAAATAACGCGCTGTGCAAAATAACTCCTAGTAATTTATTAAAAAGGACATTTGGTGAATGCATTCGTAAAAATATAGTTGACAAATATAATTTCGGAAGACCCTACGACAATTCATCCCATTTATATCCTACAGTATTTTTAGTATACCAACATAAATCACCCATTAATAGGGTACCTAAAGAGCGCCGATGCGCGGGAACAGCTGAATCAGGTAATAAAAGAAGTATCGGCGAGGCCAAACCATATAGCAGTTCTGCTTGGAAAGCCAGTATGGATTTAGGGTTAAAATTATTTGAGGCGGGAGATGTTAAAAAAGGTATTCGTTTTATAATTCACAACAGCGGTAGTCCTAATAGAGCGTCGAGTTATTTTAATATCGTCGAACCAGATGGCGTCGCGAAGGCTTCGTTACTTAATATAAAAGAATTAATAGAAGTTCCTAAGATTGATATATTATCAGGTATGCTTTATACGGGGAAACTACCTAGGCGCGAATATCTGCTTTTAAATTAAGAAAAAATTATATAAATTTGAAAAAATATTTATATAAAGTTTTGAATATAATATAATTTAATGTGTGGTATTTTTGGATTTTTTCACAACGAACCTCTTACTCAAGAGAAATTAGCAATTTTAAATAAATATGCTATGAAATGTAGTCACCGGGGACCGGATAATACTAAAGAGGAAGTTGTAGGAGATAAAGCGTATTTAGTATTTCATAGATTAATGATTAATGATATGAGTGATAAGGGTAATCAGCCTCTAAATCACCCACAGGACGATAAATTAACATTAATTTGCAACGGGGAAATTTATAATTATAAAGAGCTTGTTACCGAAAATGGATTTGAGATGAATTCTTCGAGTGACTGTGAAGTAATTTTACATATGTATAAAAAATATGGAATAGAGAATACCGTTAAAAATTTAGATGGTGTATTTGCCTTTATTCTGATTGATAAAGAAAAGGATTTAATTTGGGCTGCCAGAGATCCTATTGGTGTAAGGTCGATGTATATAGGAGCGAGCGAAACATCGGTATGTATAGCGAGCGAGCTGAAATGTATGGTAGATGGGACTGATAAACTTGTAGATAATATTAAACAATTCCCCCCAGGCAATTACTATGAATTAAATAGTAAAAAGTTTACTTCGTTTTATGAATATTCGTATCCAACGAACCCCGAACAAGATACAGAAATTATCATGCGAAATATCAATCGTCTTCTTAAAAAAGCCACCGAAAAAAGACTCTTAAGTGATAGAAAGATTGGGTGTTTGTTAAGTGGTGGGTTGGATAGTAGTTTAATTGCTGGAATATTATGTAAGTTTTATAATCCCGCCGATTTGCAGACTTTTTCGGTTGGATTGGAGGGGAGTGTTGATTTAAAATACGCTAAAATCGTAGCAGATTATCTGGGCACGACCCACCATGAAGTAATTGTCACCGAAGAAGAAATGCTCGGAACAATAGAAGAAGATATAGTTATGATTGAAAGTTATGATACTACTACTGTTAGAGCAAGCACGCCCATGTTTATCTTGTCTAAATATATCAGAGATAACACAGACGTGGTCGTTATTTTTAGCGGCGAGGGAAGTGATGAATCGTCAGGAAGTTATATGTATTTTCATAACGCACCAACTCCTGGCGAATTTAAGAATGAGACGGTCCGGCTAATGGAGGATTTGTGTTATTTTGATGTGTTACGTTGTGATAAATCTACCGCGGGAGCGGGTTTAGAAGTGCGAGTTCCTTTTCTGGATAAAGAATTCTTAGAATATTATCTCGCGATTGACCCGTCACTCAAGATGCCAAAAAAATTTGGCATAGAAAAATATCTTCTCCGTAAAGCGTTTGAAAATGAAAATCTACTTCCTAAAGAAGTTTTATGGCGAATAAAAGAGGGAATGTCTGATGGTGTTTCGGGTAAAAAGAAAGCATGGTATGAGGTAATACAGGATAACGTAAATAATGAGATGTCGGACAGAGAATTTACTATGTTACAAAGCAAATATAGGTATAACATGCCATTAATAAAAGAAAGTATGTATTACCGGGAAGTATATGAAGAGACATACGAGAATACTTCTAATACTATACCATATTATTGGCTTCCTAAGTGGAGTGGTGATTTAGTGGAGCCTTCTGCTCGGGTTTTAAAATGTTACAACATTTAGTATATTAAGCAAACTATTTATATAAAGGTTCATTATATAAATAAGTTATCGAAGATGACAAAGGTGGCTTTTATAACTGGTGTTAATGGACAAGATGGCTCTTATTTATCAGAGTTGTTACTTGAAAAAAATTATATAGTTTGGGGAATGGTGAGGAGAGCTTCTAGTATAAATACCCAAAGAATTGATCATTTATATTCTAACCCAAATTTTATTTTAAAATATGGCGATATGTCAGATTCTTCTAATTTATTCAATATATTACAGGAAATTAAAAATAAGTATCTGGAATTGGGTGTTCTCGAAATATATAATTTGGCGGCTATGAGCCATGTCAAGGTGTCTTTTGAATTACCAGAATATTCTTCAAATGTAAATGGTTTAGGGGTTTTACGATTATTAGATGCGATAAGAAACCTTAATATAATAGATAAATGCCGGTTTTACCAAGCGTCTACATCCGAATTATATGGGAAGGTCCAAGAAATACCGCAAACCGAAAATACTCCCTTTTATCCAAGGTCACCTTACGCTGTGGGAAAATTATTTGGATATTGGATGACTATAAATTATAGAGAAGCCTACAACATGTATACTTGTAACGGTATACTGTTTAATCACGAATCCCCTAGAAGAGGACCTACATTCGTTACAAGAAAAATTACCCGAGCTTTAAATAATATTGTTAATAATAAATTGGATAAATTAGAGGTTGGTAATCTTAACGCTCGCCGCGATTGGGGTCACGCCAAAGATTTCGTAAAAGGAATGTGGTTAATGATGCAACAGGATTCAGGTGATGATTATGTATTAGCAACAAACGAACAACATTCCGTCCGCGAATTTATAGAATTAGCATTTTCCTATAAGGGTTTCGCTATTAAATGGAAGGGTGAAGGATTAAATGAAATAGGTTATGATGAAAATACAGGGAGGGAGCTCGTATTTGTATCAGAAAAATATTTTAGACCAACAGAAGTAGAAGAATTATTAGGCAACCCCAAAAAGGCAAAAGAAAAATTAGGATGGAGTGTAGAATATTCCTTTAAAGAGCTTGTTAAAGAGATGGTTGATTTGGATTGTAATTAACTTTTAGTAAAAATCTGCGAAGCATTTGTTTTTTCGGCTGTCCCATCATCGTTCCATGTATATTCTATTACTAAATCGTTATTTTTTAGACTAATTTTTTCATTCCAACGAACAACCTCTCCGCAAATTTCCACGCTTATACACCCATGTGTTTCTGAATAAGTTTTCGTTATATTATTATATAATCTTGGTCTATTATCTAATATAATTTTCTCTTCTGCGTTGTAAAAAAGAGATTCTATTTTTTTAGTATAAGTAGAATTATTTTTTGTTAAAAAAAGTGTGATGGGCGAAGTTAACGCTACCATTCTCTCAATCCAAGAAAGTTGAGTAAATAATAGAAAGTTGTTAAAATTATTATTTTCTTTAAGACTCCATTTGCCTGTAAATCTATCCATTATAATAGTCAAATATTATAATAGTTATATTTAAACTTATATATTCAATACGAGTAGTATATTTAATTATAAATCAACTAATTTTTTAAGTAGTTGGGGGTGTATATTTTATTTTTTTTTTGATGGTTTTTTTAATGTCTTCTTTAAATTTTTAGTATAAATACTTTTACATACACCTTTATTACAATTTCCTAATTTACAGGTTCTACAAATATTATGAGTGGCTGTGGTCAAAGGTCTAATAAAATCAGTTCGGTTCCCGTCATAAATATTATGCGCGTCGTATGGACTGGGGAGGAATTGGTCAGCGAATTCTTCTGTGACCTTCTTTTTAAATATTTGCGGCAATAAAAATACAATAGCTATAATAATAAAAAGTGCTAACATTTAATATATAAAAAGATATTAATTAATTAGTTAATAAAGTGATTGGTCTTCCTCGTATATATTGAATTTATCATAGGCATCAGGTAATTCAATCTCATTTTCTAACATTTCGGACGTATCTTGATTATTATTAAATAACAAAAATAACAAAAATAAGAGCGTGATTATTAATATAAGTTTTAACATTACAATACTTAAAGATTTTAATAATAAAATATTATAATTATATAAATATGGGTATAACCTATTCTACAGATAATTATGAAAAAATAATAAATATTATAGAAAAACCTTATTTTAAATCATATCAAAATATCAATAAAAACTTGTTTAACGCAGTAAATATTGATAATGACAACCGATTTTTAGTATATAAACATAAAGAAAAAGATTACTTTTTATTATATATTGGAGGGATTTGTAACGTGAGTCAGTGTTTTGAAGTTCATGAAAATTCCTTATTAAGATTCTCACAACAATTCAGTAGCTTCTATAATTTAAAAGAATATATCGTCAAAAATTTTCCCGAAACGGAACTAATGATTGAATTAGTTAAATACGAATCCGAGAACTACATAGATATACTGGGGGATTTAGAACAGGGTCTTTATGATGGACCGGTCGAAATAAACTTTACCGATTCTGAAAGCGGGGATTATAGCGATACCGAAAGCGAGAATGATAGTGATACCGAAAACGATAATTGCGATATATTTAACAATAGCATGAAAAATATAGAAAATATTATTAAAGAAATTAAATGCAATAATAACGATTATGTCGTGAATTTTGATTATGATAATGGTTGGTTAACAGAAAAAACTATTAATGATAGTGCAGACGAATATTGCTCTGTTCTTTCAGAAAAACCCGCTGACTGGGATTTAAACTGGGTATTTAATTTAGACGAAGTAAAAAAAACGATTTCTAAAAGAAATGATTTTAGTAAAATAACTAATAATGCGGTCAAAATAGCTATAGAGGCAAGCGAATACGCTAATAATATAACTGAAGAGGCACTACAGTGCATTAATGAAGTATCGGCATTCGATATAGTTTTTGTAGATGATGCGTATTTAGAACCTATCGAAGAAGAAATAACATCATACGATAGTTCTGATTCCGATATAATATTCCCTGATATGAATTACATGAATCGTTTAGATTAAATTAACATTTAAACATTAATACAGTATATATTTTAGATATGATATCTAAAAAATCTCCTAATAAAATTTTAACTAAAAGAGGCTATGCTATAATAAAAGATAGTATGGATTTTAAAGATCTGAAAAAAACTAAAAATGATTTAATGGTTAAGCCTTTTATTAGTGGGGATTATGGAGTCGAAGCAAAACCGTATCCAATTTATTTAGAAAGTAAAAAAAAATTATATGTACCGAAATTCTATGGTTTTGAAAATTTTGGTAACCCAGACCATATAAAATTATCCAAAGGGGCAAAGATAAATCTGACTTTTAAGGGAGAATTAAGAGAAAAACAGATTCCTGTAGTGGACGCATTTTTATTTACTTGTCGAAAAGGCGAATTGGTTAATAAATCAAATGGTGGGGTAATAAGTGTTCCATGTGGATGGGGGAAAACGATTATGGCTCTATATTTGATATCTAAATTAAATAAAAAAACCATAATTATTGTTCACAAAGAATTCTTATTAAATCAGTGGAAAGAGCGTATAGAAGAGTTTCTACCTACAGCAAAAGTAGGATTAATACAGGGTCCTAAAATAGATATTGAAGGTAAGGACATAGTATTAGCTATGTTACAGAGTTTATCAATTAAAAACTATGATGCTAATCTGTTCAACAAATTTGGATTTTCTATAGTTGACGAATGTCACCATATTGCCGCCGAAGTTTTTTGTCGCGCCTTGCCTAAAATTAATACATATTATTCGTTGGGTTTATCGGCTACTCCTAATAGAACCGATGGATTAACCAAAGTTTTTAAAATGTATTTAGGTCCGACTGTATATCAAATCGACAAAGACGATAAATGTGTAGAGGTCAGAGTAATAAATTATTTCGAACCTGGGAACGAGGTTTATACAAAAGAAGAACTAACCTATACCCAAAAACTGTGCCTCCCAAGAATGATAAATAATATCGCATCTAATTCTAATAGAAATAAATTAATTATTAAATTAACAAAAACATTATTAGCACAAAATAAACAAACTATTATCTTAAGTGATAGACGAAACCAATTATCGGCTTTATATGGTAAAATTAATGAATTTACCAGCGTGGGGTATTATGTAGGGGGTATGAAACAAAAAGAATTAAAAAAATCAGAAATGTGCAGTGTAATATTAGGTACATTTCCTATGAGTTCAGAAGGATTAGATATACCTACACTTGACGCGGCTATATTTGCCACGCCTAAATCGAGTATACAACAATCTATAGGACGAATTACCCGGAAACAGCATAAAACTTTACCAATAGCATATGATATTGTCGACAATTTTTGTATGTTCCCAAACCAATATCGAAAGCGAGAGAAATTATATAAAAAACTTAAATATAAAATCTTTAAAACTAAAATTAATGTTACTAAAAAAATAACGGATTCATCTATTGAATTTTCTTTAGACAATCTTATAGAATATGAATATGATAAAAAAATTACTAAGTCTGTTAAATGTTTAATTATGGACGATTAATAAAAACTCCATACGGGGTCACCATTAACAATATTAAGAATTCGATGTTTAATAATGGCGTTGATGAGTTTTTTTCTATTACCAGGTTTTTTTATTTCTAATATTTCTGCTAATTTTTGTAAATCTTTTTTAGATGTTTTATCTAAAATCTTTTTTAAAGCTACCATTTTTTGAGATTTATAGCCTAGTCTTATAGAAATTTCTTGTAATGGTATATTGTCTGGTCCAGGATTATTATAAATACAACCCCTATCCGATGTCATCTCGCACCATTCTGGATGTAATCCAGTACCGTTCACGCTACAGACACCTTTAGCATCTTTCATACATTCTATTTTTTTTTCACCGCCTCCCATAAAATAATCTTTAATAAAATGCAAAGCCTCGCTATGAGATAATTTTCTATTCATTATAAATTTTATTATATAGAAATATAATAAAAAATAGTATTTTTATGGATTTTATAATTTTTATTTAGCTATTCGAGCGCTTAGAAACTTTCTTCTTTCGAACAGTCTTCTTCTTAGGTGGTGGAGCAACAACTTCCTCTACCTCATCCTCGCTTTCGTCGTCCAAATCAAGGTCGTCCTCGTCTTCATCTTCATCGCTGTCCTCTACAAGCTGAGGAGCACTATTAGAAGACGTGGGAGAGGGTGTGGTAGAAGGCGCGATATCTACTGGCGCAGAAACAACTGGTGTTTCGTCATCATCGTCCTCGATAAACGCATAACTAGGCATCGTAGCAGGAAGATAAAGCTTAATCTGATAGACGCGGAAAGAATAACCACACTTCCCGCCAGCAAAAGTAAGTCGCTCCAGCTTAACAATCGCTACTGCCTCTGTGCGCTTGGGGCAATTTTCGGCTAAATCAGTAATAGGCTCCTTGCTCTCATTAAAGGCATTTACCGTAAAGCGCCCATCGTAAAACCCAACCTTGGCCTTAAAGGTCGGTGGGTACTTATTCGTGCGCTTCTTCGTCTGCTTATCACGATGGTATTTTACAATATCACGCGTCAGACACTTCGCCGCCGACTCATTAAGGTCATCGGCACCAAGCCAGTCATACGAATTCTCAACGGTTTCGTTTACAAGTCGCTCCTCCAAAGACTTCATCATATCGTATAGAGCCTTCACCTTTGGGCGACTTGGTGTGCCATCTTCTTTATCATCGTCATATCCGGTAAATGAGAAATCTAGAGAATACTTACTTTTGATAGTATTTCCATCCCCGTCCTTCTCCTCATAAATACCAAGTCCATATGGAAGGCGCATACGGGGCGTCTGAAACAGAAAATCCTTCCCATCGTATTTAATCTTACACGATTTTCCACCATATTGATTTACCTGAATATCGCCAAATGTAAATTTAGAGACATCAACGTTTGAGGGCTTGTGAATAGACTGCATGTTTGGTAATTTATATTGTTGAAATATCTTTAACTTTTTATAAATCAAAATTTTTTAATTTGAGTGTGTTATGTCTATAGAAAATAAATTTTTTATTATCTATTAATTTTAAAATAAAATCTTTTAATATGTTATATAGAAAATGAAACAAATTAGAAAAATGACCAACCCGCTTATCTCTGAGATGGAAAAAGTGTTAAATAGAGCTTTAGATAACGTATATATCAATACCGCCCTTAAAGTATTTTTAGTATTATACGCTGCTCTTGCGGCTCCTAAATTCCCACCTAAATTAGTATTTTTAATGGATAACACGATTGTAAGAATATGCGTTGCGTTCCTGATTGTATTCATGGCGTTAAGAGACCCTGCGATGGCATTAATGATTGCTATTGCTTTCATCGTAACTTTACAAACCGCTAATAGATTAAGACTCTACAATACCGATTTATCTATTGGTATTCCCGGTGAGACTTCATGGCTGCCATCCGTTAAAGAGATGTTCTTTAACGATCAATGCGGTGAAAAGGATACTGCCGTCGAGGATGCGAAGGCTGCCGTCGAGGATGCGAAGGCTGCCGTCGAGGCGAAGGAGGCTGCCTTAGTCGATGCTGCTAATGAGGAAGCTGCTAACGCGGAGCTTGAGACTGCTAACGCGGAGCTTGAGACTGCTAACGCGGAGCTTGAGACTGCTGAATCGGCTCTGGCAACTTGTAATGAGAAAGCTGCTAAAGCGGAGCCTGATACTGCCAACGAGGAAGATGCAGACGACCTTGTTTTGGACGACGACGAAGAGGCAGACGGCCTTGTTTCGGACGACGAGGAAGATGTCTCAAAAGTAGTAGTCGGTGACGATGCCGAAGGAAACGCCAGTTTTACTAATTACGAGAATTTCTCGGTATACCCATCAAGTGGAGCAAAATATTCATATGCCCCATTCAATTAAATTATTTTTACAATAAATAATATTATACCGATATATATTATATTATTTATGTTTGACAATATCCTTTCATCTCTTAATAATAGTAAATATTTTTATGGTTTATCTATGATTTTATTTAATATTGGGGCCAGATATATAGAAATTGACTTAGACGAAAGACATAAAAAATTCCTTTCTTCGAAAATAATTAGAAGATTACTGATATTTACTATGGCGTTTGTAGCAACAAGAGACGTAGTAGCGGCTCTTATAATTACGGCTTGTTTTGTAATAATCGTATTAAATTTATTTAATACAAGTAGTAAATACTGTATTTTGCCCAAAAATATAGCAGATTTAGACGAAGATGGAGATGGTTATATATCTCCTAAAGAAATTGAGCGAGCATATGAAATACTGAAAAAATCGGGTAAACTTTAATTCATGTTAAGGATAATATTCTTCTTCTTCTTTTTGTGTTTCTTTCTTCTTGTATTAATTTTCTTAGAACTCGCCTGACTTAATAAATCCTCGACGTCGTGGTCAGTATTAGATCGTAACTCATTTAATATATCATCTACTCCAACTGGTGGCGCAATTCTATTTGGCGCATGTAAAGGAGTTGATGATTCTACATAACCAGTTGTTGGAGTAATAGGTTGTTTAGCTGTGGATTTAACTGGCATATTTCTGAAATCTCGTGGTGGTGGTGCAAAAGATTGTGTCCCTGAACTAAACGGATTAGCCTGTGGTGCTGGAGTTCTCATTTGTGGCATACCGCCATTATTATTCATAGGAGTAAAATTTCTAAAAACCTCAGCCGCTTCTCGTTCCTCCCCTTGCATCTGGTTAATAGCCGCATTAGCAAATTGTTTCATTAAATCCGGATTTTGCTTCATAATATCTTCCATACCTGGTATAGAATTTTTAAACATGGAGTTTGTTAAGTGATACATAAATGCCGACCCACCAAGCATAAATAATAGCCTTATTTCGGGAGACATTTTAACTTTCTGGCGGTATTTTTCGTGGAGCTCTTCGAACACTTCGTTATATTCATCGATACTGTCATGAACCTGCTCCGACCAACCATCTAATTTTAAATCCAAGAAGTCGAATTTGTTGTTTAATAGCTCAGAGCCTGTTACAAAAGCCATTAAGCATTTTCTTTGAAATTTAATAGAACTTTCTACCTCTCTTTCATATTTAATCCTATCTAACTCGGCCTGCATATCAGCTAAGTTATTCGACATATTAAATTTTTTTATTCCCGAAACGCCTAATCTTCGCGTCTTCTCTAACTTAAATAAGATTTCTTGTTTTTTTCGTCTTTTAGCTTCTGGGCTAAGAGACTCCCCACGCCTAGAATAATTACTCTGTAAAACACTCACAGTATCGCTAGGTTGAGAAGGAGAGGGTATAGATGGTCTGCCAATATTTTCCTCTATAATACTCTTCTGCTCCAATTTAGAATTTTTATCGGCCTCGTCTATAAGTTTATCAATATCCCTCTGGCTCAAATTTGAAGCAGTTTCCAAGTCTAAATTTGACAACATATCGTTAACAAGGTCGTTATCATTAGCGCCCCTCTTAAGATTAAACCCTGTTGACATATTAGGAACTTCTACATTATTACTGGGTCTTGTTTGAAAAGGTTCTTTAAAGGTTTTTTTCTCTTTATTAACTAATAAGTCTAAACCAACATCAACTTCTTTATTACTAGATAACTCCATTCTTTCTTGAATATCCCCGTCATTTCTATTTCTATGAGTATTACCCTCTATTTTTCTTACTCTTGTACCAGGACTCCCTGCTCCGTTAGAAAGTGTTTCACTTAAAATATCCTCAATATCGTTATTCGATTCGTATCTTGTTTTATTATCCATTTAATTGTTATATAGAAAACTATTATATCATAATAACGCAACGCTTATATACTTTTAAATTTTAAAT
>Ga0115560_1000476_pt1 | contig 30860 bp, 26 predicted proteins | sample COGITO_mtgs_1105_5_FD_87278 | JGI IMG/M metagenome (GOLD analysis project Ga0115560, IMG submission 87278) | Pelagic marine microbial communities from North Sea - COGITO_mtgs_110509 | ecosystem: Environmental > Aquatic > Marine > Epipelagic | place: Germany:Helgoland, sampling site Kabeltonne... | reverse complement strand
CGTAGCTTTCTTAGTGGTGACCTTCTTCGTAGCTTTCTTAGTGGTGACCTTCTTCGTAGCTTTCTTAGTGGTGACCTTCTTCGTAGCTTTCTTAGTGGTGACCTTCTTCGTAGCTTTCTTAGTAGCGGCTTTTTTGACGGTCTTTTGGGCGGACTTCTTAGCGGGAGTTTTCTTCTTTGCGGGCATGGTTTCTGCGAATTCCAATAGTGGTTAGCGATTATTGTTTAATGGATTGGAGTGCTTCGGCACAGCGGGGCGACACGGCACCCCAGTTTTCAGTTTCGACGAGCTCGGGCACCCAGCGCCAGCTACGGGGGCAGCGGACACCGTCGGCGTGGTCAACTTCAATTCTAAGTCCCACAACTTCGGGGGATTCGACGACGGTGACCTGTGAGAGGATGAAGAGTTCCGGCAAATCAGCCTCATATTTTTTCAAGCGCGCGAATTGCGGATCGCTTGAAGCACCCGTTATGACAACTTTTGCATCGAGACTCTGACCGATCACCTTTTGCTGGCGTAGGGTTTCCAGGCGGTCGTTGAGTTCTGTGGAGAGGAAACTGCGCAGGGCTCGGATGTCAGCGGCGGTGGCGGTATCGTCCCATGCGGGGTCGACTTCCGGCCAGTCTGTGAGCGCGATAGGTTTGCTGCCGAAGTCGCTGTCGTTTTGTGCGTAGCTCCATGCTTCGTCGGCGGTGAAGGGGAGCAGCGGTGCGATGAGTCGAGTGAAGACGGAGAAGATGATGTGGATCGCGGTCTGTGAAGAGCGGCGGAGCGGGTCCTTCGGGCTACGCGTGTAGAGGCGGTCCTTGAGCACGTCGTGGTAGGTGGCCGACAGGGTGTTGGCGCAAAAGGGGTCGATGAAGTCCTTGAACGCGCGATGGAACTCGTAGGCTTCATAGGCTTCGGTCACTTTGCGCACAAGTTGGCCGAGCTCGTGTAGAGCCCATTTGTCGAGGGCGTTGAGCTTCGCGAGTGGCACGGCGTCGGTGGCGGCATCAAAATCGTGAAGGTTGCCGATCTGAAAGCGCAGGGTGTTGCGAATGTTGCGATAGTTATTGGCCACGTTGCTGACGATCTTATCGGAGACGGGCACGTCGCCCCGATAATCCTGCGAGCAGATCCAGAGGCGAACGATGTCGGCACCATAGCCTTGGATCCATTCGGTCAACGGGCGAGCGGCACCGTCGCTCTTTGAGAGCTTGGTGCCGTCTTCTTTCACGATGAAACCGTGAGTGAGCAGATTCTTGTAAGGTGCGGCCTTGTCAGCGATCACGGAGGTCCAGAGTGAGCTCTGGAACCAACCTCGGTGCTGATCGGAGCCTTCGAGGTAAAGATCGGCCGGCCATTTGAGATTCGGACGTTTCTGCAGGACAGCGCGGTGGCTCGTGCCAGAGTCGATCCAGACGTCGAGCGTGTCGGTGCCACACTTCAGTTGATCGGCGCTCGGCCAGTCGTCAGGGAGGGCGATGCCGTCGAGGATTTCGGAGGCGGTTTTTTCAAACCAGAGGTCGGTACCGGACACGGCGACCTTTTTCGCGATCGCCCGGATCACATCGGCATCGATGTAGGCTTCACCGTCTTCGTCATAGAAAGCGGGGATCGGCACACCCCAGGTACGCTGGCGGCTGATACACCAGTCGGGGCGGTTTTCGACGGCAGCGCGGATACGGTTCTCTCCCCAACTAGGGATAAAGTTGACGTCGTTGAGAGATTCAAGTGCACGTGCGCGGTCGCCGTTCTTATCGAGGGCGATGAACCATTGATCCATCGCGCGGAAGACCACGGGGGTCTTTGAGCGCCAGCAGTGCGGGTAGCTGTGGTGGATCTTTTTCTTGGCGATGAGGGAGCCGTTGCCGGCGATGATACGAAGCACACCCAAGTTGGCTGCGGAGGGCTTGCCATCGTCAGCTTCGAGTACGGAGAGTCCGACTAGTTCGGCGGGCACTTGCCCGTCATCCACGTAGCAACCGTTGTCGTCGAGGGGGCAATAGACTTCGAGGCCATTGTTGATCCCCGTGATGTAGTCGTCTAGGCCGTGGCCGGGTGCGGTGTGGACACAGCCAGTGCCGCTTTCTGTGGTCACGTATTCGGCCAACAGGATGGGGGAGGGGCGGTCAATAAAAGGGTGGCGTGCTTCCAACTTTTCGAGTTGCGAGCCGAGGTAGGTGGCAACCGTCTCGACATCTTCAAGACGGCACTCGTTGATGACGGATTCGAGCAGCGGGGTGGCCACGATGAGCGTACCGTGCGTTGGTGTTTTTATTGCCGAATATTCGATATTCGGGTGGACAGCGACGGCGAGATTGGCCGGCAGCGTCCAGGGAGTCGTTGTCCAGATGAGGATCGAGCTGTCCTCTTCGGGCAGGTCCAGATGGGCGCGCGCCTCGTCGCTCAGGCGCAATTTGACGAAAATGGAGATGCTATTGTGATCTTTGTATTCGATCTCGGCTTCGGCTAGGGCGGTGGCACAGGGGATCGACCAGTAAACCGGTTTTTTGCTGCGATAGACGAGGTTTTGTTCGACGAAACTGGCAAAAGTTTCCAACTCGGTCGCCTCATAATCCGGGTGGATCGTCCAGTATTCATGGGCCCAGTCGGCGATCACGCCGAGACGTTCGAACTGACCCTTTTGGATGATGCGGAATTTATCGGCGAATTTGGCGCAAGCTTTGCGCACTTCGAGCGGCGTGTAATCGGTGCGCCCGGACTCCTGCAGTTCCCGTGAAACCTTATGCTCGATGGGTAGCCCATGGCTGTCCCATCCCGGTATGTAGGGGGCTTCCATCCCGCACATCCATTTGTAGCGTAAGATAGTATCTTTTAAGGTCTTATTGAGCGCATGGCCGAGGTGCAAATCGCCGTTGGTAAAGGGCGGACCATCGTGCAGGATAAAGCTCTGACCGCCGCTGTTTTTGGCTTGGATCTGGTCGTAAAGACCAATTTTTTGCCAGTGCTGGATGCGCTCCGGTTCGCGCTCCACAAGGTTACCCCGCATGGGGAAATTTGTCTGAGGGAGATTGAGCGTATCTTTGAGGTCTTGCGCCATAATTATAGACCGGAGGCCGTTGAAAAGCGCGGCAGTGTGGTTTTTTGCTTTCTCAAGTCAAGCACTCAGAATTATCTCGCGCAGATTCATGAAATGCCTTTCCTGCCATGCGCTACCACGTTATGAATTCATAGCTTACAAATGACTCTCGCGCTCATCCAACTGCCCTTCCCCGAGTTGCACCTCATTGGCTTGCTACTTTTATTGGTGCTAGGCTTTGCTGCGTTGACCTTTGGCGGAGACATTTTGACGAGTGGTGCGGCGGCCGTATCCGTGAACATGCGCATCGACCCGATGGTCGTGGGGCTCACAGTGGTTTCGATTGCGACTTCCATGCCGGAGATGGCAACCTCCATGATGGCGGTCAAAGAAAATCCCGGCATCGCGCTAGGCAACATCCTAGGGAGCAATCTTGCCAATATTGGCCTCATCCTAGGCATTGCAGCTATCATTGCCCCACTCAAAATCAATTTGCGCCTGATTCGGCGCGAGGTGCCCATTATGATTGGAGTCACCGTCATTTTCGGCCTTTTTGCTATGGGGGGTGGTTTTCATCGTCTCGAAGGCATGCTCTTATTGGCTCTGACTGCATCGTATTTGATCTACGTAGTGCGAGGCGCCAAGCAGGAAGCCACACCCGAGATGGAAAAGGAATTTTCTGAGGGCACACAAGATTTGGGGCAGCGCTCGACGCCCGTCGCGATTGTTTTCATATTTATTGGAGCTGTATTGCTGGCCCTCGGGGCCGATTTGTTGGTTGGCGCATCGGTTGAAATATCTATGCGAATGGGCGCAAGCGAACTCTTTGTCGGCCTCACCATCGTCGCCATCGGCACCAGTCTGCCGGAACTGGCCGCATCCATCGCCGCCGTGCGTGCGGGGCATGGGGATATGTGCGCGGGCAATATTGTCGGTTCCAACTTGTTCAACATGCTGCTCATTGGGGGCAGCGTGGCCACGATCTCTGGCATGGATGTGGGCAATGCCTTGCTAGTCGTGGAATTCCCCGCTTTGATCCTCCTTTCCGGCCTGCTCCTCTGGTTCTTTAAGAGCGGCCACGTCGTTTCGCGTCGGGAGGGCATTGCCTTGCTCTTTATTTATGCAGGGATTCTGGCACTCTCCGCTCTGTCGCAATTTGGACTACTCTTTTAGCGGCAGTCCGCCCGTTTCCAGTTGACCCGTTTTCAGTTGAACTGATGACTAAACCTCCGCTAAACGATAATCGATCAAGCAAATTTTATGTCTGAAACACAAAAGCCTGTCGTCCTCATCATCCGTGATGGCTGGGGAGCGAATCATGATGCATCCTACGATGCTTATAATGCCGTCAAGCTGGCTCACACGCCGGTTGCGGATCGCCTGACAGCGGAGTATCCGCGCACTGAGATCGCCGCCTGTGGCCTCGCCGTCGGCTTGCCTGAGGGCATCATGGGCAACTCGGAAGTCGGCCACCAAAACATCGGCGCTGGCCGAGTCGTCGACCAGGAGATCGTTCGGATCAACAAGGGCATCGAGACGGGGTCCGTTAAACAGAGTCCGACTTTGAAAGCCGCCTTCGATCATGTCAAACTGAAGGGGTCCGCGCTCCACTTCATGGGGCTTGTTTCCGACGCAGGCGTGCACTCCATGCTCGAGCATCTTTACGGTCTGCTTCGCATCGCCAAGGATGCGGGTATCGAAAAAATCTACTTGCACGCCTTTACCGATGGTCGTGATACGGGTCCTTTCACCGGCAAGACTTTCATCGCTGAAGCTGAGGCCGAAATGGCCAAAATCGGCGTCGGGCAAATTGCTTCTGTCACTGGGCGCTACTGGGCGATGGACCGCGACAACCGCTGGGACCGCGTGCAACGCGCCTACGATTGTCTCACCGCTCGCAAGATCGAGCGTAGCGCCACCTCGGCTGCCGACGCGATCCAAGCGCAATACGACGCCCCCGAAACTGAAGGCACCAAGGGAGACGAATTCTGCCCGCCCACTGCGATTCTCGATACCCAAGGCCAGCCTGTCGGCACGATTCAAGATGGCGACTCGGTCATTTTCTTTAACTTTCGCGGTGACCGCCCGCGCGAGCTGACGCGCGCATTCATTCAGGATGATTTTGGCGGGTTCGACCGCGGCAATAAACTGAATCTTTATTTCGCTACGCTCAGTGAATATCAAAAAGGCCTCTGCGATAACATCATCTTTTTCAAGCCTGAGAAGATGAAAGACATCCTGGGTGGCTACATTGCTGAGAAGGGTATTGGCCAATTTCGTTGTGCGGAAACCGAGAAATTCCCGCACGTTACTTTCTTTTTTAACGATTACCGCGAAGAACCCTTTCCAGGCGAAGACCGCGAACTTGTGCCCAGTCGCAAGGACTGCGCGACCTATGACGAAAAACCCGAGATGTCCGCCTATGGGATTCGAGACGCTTCCGTTCAAGCGATTAAGTCGGGCAAATACGGCCTCGTTGTGATCAATTTCGCCAATCCCGACATGGTCGGTCATACGGGCGTGCTCGATGCCTGCATCCAAGCCTGTGAAGTTGTCGATAGCTGCGTCGGCGACTTGCTCGCCGCAATCGATGAAGTTGGCGGCTCGGCCGTGATCACGGCCGACCATGGCAACTCCGATCAGCTGTGGAGCCATGAGCGCAATGGCCCTCACACCGCCCACACGCTCAACCCGGTCGAGGTCGTCGTTTACAGCCAGAAATACAAAGGGGCCCAACTCGCCGAATCTGGCGCGCTCGGCGACATCGCTCCGACTCTGCTTAAGTTGATGGACCTGCCCCAACCTGAGGCAATGACTGGCGCCTGCCTGATCCAATGAGAGCGGACTCACAGCTCTTGAGTTCGGAAATACGGCAAGCTTGGCTTAGCTGGCATCGCCAGTGAAGCTCCTACGATCATGAAAATCGAATCCGCACGCTACATCGGTTGCGCGACCGACCTCGAGTCCTGTCCGCATTCCAACTTGCCCGAGTTCGCTTTCGTCGGGCGTTCCAACGTCGGCAAATCTTCGCTCGTTAACATGCTGGCCGATGTTAAAGGCCTAGCCAAGACCTCCGGCACCCCGGGGAAGACCAAGCTGATCAACTTTTTTCGAATCAACGACCGCTGGACCCTCGTCGACTTGCCCGGCTACGGCTTTGCCAAGGTCTCCAGGGTCAAGCAGTCCGAATTTAACGAGAGCGTGAGTGGCTACCTCAACGGTCGCGAAAACCTCAAGCAGGTCTTTGCCTTGCTCGATTCGCAGCTCGAGCCCCTGGATACTGACTTGGCTTTCATCGATTGGTTGCAGCAATGTGGGATCCCGTATTCGATCATACTCACCAAGACCGACCGCAGCGCAGACTCCAAGGTGATTAACCATGAAGACCAGTTGATCCGTGCGCTGGAAGACTACGGCCTCAATCCGAACGAAATCTTTAAGTGCAGCGCCAAAACCAAGCGCGGCCGAGGTGCCGTCCTTAACTGGGTCGAAGGCCAGCTGCCGAAGGCGACGAAGAAAAAGGGCAAAAGCATCCAGCTCGGATGGATGAAAAAATAAGCTTCATTTTGTAGCTTTTGGTTGAGTTTGCGGCGATACCGTATCGGGTATTCAATACCTTCGTCCTCTATGCGGGCGCCTGGCTCGATTCCCGGCAGTCCTTGCAGACGCAGACGGCCTCGCTATCGACGATCTTGTAGCGGAAGTCTTGTTCGGGAGCACTCTTATCAGTTGCACCACATTGGGCGCAGGTGTGGAGCGGTGCATCAGCGGCTAGGCGGCGCTCGGCTTCGAATTTTACTCTGCGTTGCCGGGCCTCCAATGATTGTTTCAGGGCATCTCTAAAGAACAAGGCATAGCAGAGGTAGGGGGCGATAAAGGCGATGCGGTGCCCGATGCTCGGAAGTGAGAGGAAGGTGATGCAACCGAAGGCAACAGTGATCCAGGCGAGCCATTTCACTTTCATCGGGATGACAAACATGATGAGGAATTGCGTGTTCGGGTTGACCGTGGCGTAGGCCAAGAAGGTCGCGTAGAAGAGGAACTTCGGCAGCACGAAAAGAGTCGTCGAGGGCGAGACTAGCTGGCCTAGAAAGGCACCTGCGACGGCGAAGAGGACAGAGAGGAGTAGATAGAGATTGAAGCGGGTCAGCCCCCATGCGGCTTCTAGTGTCTGGCTCATCATCCAGAGGATATACCAGAAAAAGGCTAGGAAGAGCGCCTGAAAGAGGGTCCCTGCCAGATAAGGGGGAGCGATGAGAAAAGAGAACAGCCGCCACCACTCGCCGCCGAGCACTGCCTTGGGTATGAGAACCAGTGCGCTCAGTTCGAAGCGCCCCATCAGAATCATCGCGTAGATGAAGAGCTGCGCCACAATGAGCGTGAGCATGACGTTGGGCACGGCAAGAAAGCCCAGCCGTTTTTCCATTTTGTCCAAAAATTTCATATTTCTATCGCAGCCTTACAAGCTTGCGTCGTGATGCAACTCGATCATGGGTAATTCCCATACTTTTTCGCCGCCTTTTTTTCCGCTGAAAGCGGTCACCCAGTTGCGCGTCAGGCTGCCGAGCGTCTCCAGTTGGGGCGGACTCCAACCTTGCGCGTCAATACGCCGGACGAGAAAACGGGCACCGCCCTCGGGTGGGCGGGTAACAAACAGGTAATGCCGCGTCTCCCCCTCGTCGCTGTAGGGGATCAAGACGGCGGGGTTTCGTTCGAAGGCCAGCTCGAGAATCATACGTCCGTCGTCGCGCGCAGTATCGCGTGCAAAGCGTTGATCGTCGCGCGCGTCGCGGCGGCTGCACCAGACGAGTTCGTGGTTCTGTCCTGAGTGTGTGAGCCGAGCACTTAAGGCGAGGAAATCGCCGTCGAATCTCGGTATCACCGATTGGATTTTCGCGACGAAGGCGTCGGTCGCCACGGGGGCGACTTCAGGTGCTTCGATCAAGACGACTCCGTAGGCATCGATCGCAACTCGGGTGTAGTCTTGTTCAAACTCGTTGCCCCAGGGATTATGGAAGCGGAGCTCTTTTTTTCGGTCATCGTAACCGATGATCACACAGCCATGCCCCATGCTGCCAAAGACATTCGGCCGAAAAGAAATGTAGATAGGGCCCGTCTGGTAGAGTGCACGGCGGATCTGTGGCATAACTACTCTAGAAAAGGTTTCCTCATCCTCCCAGTGCAGGGTGTGCCCTTTGAAGCCGAGCTTCTCCATGGCCAGAAGCATGTCGCTGGGGTAGGTGCCTTGGTTGCTGGCAGACATCTCAGAGGAGAGTTCCGCGACTTGATCCTGGTCAGTCTTGATCCCGTGGTAGCTGGCGATCATGGCAGCGGAGGCGGGTACGCAGTAGTTGCCCTTTTGCTGGATCATGGGCACGTTTCTTAAGGCGTGCGCCTCCGGTAGATCAATGTCTTCGGCAGCCAAAGCGCCTGCTAAGATGAGAACTATGCCGAATGTCTGCTTCACCTCTAGGGGACGATCAGGGCGACGCTGTCTTGCAAATTCAAAGTGCGGGCAAGGGTATACTCAAAAACGCGCGTATCACCATGCCGGGAGACCCAATCCAAGTGTATTTTGCTATCTTGATCGAGCCCTGTCGCACGGAGCTTGAGGCCAATATAGGTATGCGCCTCCGTTTCCTGAGCAGTGTCGGTCACGTAGCTGATCAAGGCCGATGGTCCGATGGTGCCGGTGAGATAATCGATGACCGGTGCCGGCCAGCGATTGACAGGTTTATTCTGCGCGGCGTATTTGAGGGTGGTCTGAGCGTTGGCTAAATCGCCGGTTTCCAGATAGGCAAAATAGGCGATGAGGAGCGGGTAGGTTGAGCTTTCGCTGGATTTGTTATACATCAAGGTCGCCTGTTTGGCCGAGCGCACAGCGTCGGGGAACTCACCGCGGCACATATGCGTCCAGGCCAGAGACTCGTAGAAGAAGCCGTTAACCGGTTGTTCGGCAGTGGCTTGCTCGAAGGAGGAAAGCGCGGCATCGAAATCTTCCATGTTAAAGGCAGCCAGCCCACGGCCGTTCCAGGCAAAGGCGTGGCGAGGGTAGTTTTTGACTATGATATCATAGGTCGCAAAGGCTTCGGGGTGGCGTTGCAAATCAGCAAGGATCATGGCTTGGCCGAGTAGGGCAGAGAGGTCACTTTCGTTTTCTGTGAGCGCTTGCTTGAAGTGATCCAGTGCGCGGCTCGAATCGCCCGATTCCAAGAGTGTATATGCTTCGGAGACAAGGGGGCTCTGCATCAAGACAGGATCCTGCACGAAGCTTACTTGTGCATGTCCGAAGGTGAATCCCCCGATCATGCCGGTAGCCACAAGTAGCAGCAGCTGTATGCGTTTGAGCAGTCTCATTTATTCGAAAGGTCTAACATTCTTGATGCCAGTGACAATGTCAATTTACAGGGGCATTTGTTCCCGGTTGCCATTAAATTCACGGGGGCAGAAACCGCAACAGTTGCCGGAATGCGTCCCGCACCTAAAGAGGCGGACTTACGTATGCGGCTTCCTTTAGGTGGCCGCCTTAGCCCGCACGACCTCGACGCTTTGTTCCCACCATGAGGTCAATAACAGGTTAGAACGCAGCATCGATCAGGGGCTGCCCTTGCTGCCCCCGGCTGGCCTCTCTGAGCAAATCCTCGAAGCGGTCGATTGTCGCTTGCCAGGGGTAGCTCTCAGCGGTGCGGCGGGCGGCTTTGCGCTGAACCGCGCAAGCTGCGGGATCCAAAACCATCTGGATCGCTTTGCGCATGAAGGCCGCCTCATCGCCGAGGGGCGGGAGGAAGCCATTTTTTTCATCCTGGATGAATTGGCGCCCAGCCGCGTAATCGTATGTGAGCACAGCCAAGCCGCTGGCCATGGCTTCAATGACGACATTTCCAAAGGTTTCGCTCGTGCTGCCGAAGATAAAATAATCGGCTGAGGCGTAGTGCCGCGCCAAATCTTCGTCAAAGCGCATCCCGGCGAAATGGACCTCGGGCCATTGCCGCTCCAGTTTCTTACGCACGGGGCCGTCGCCGACCAACACCATTTTCAAATCGGGACAAAATCGTCGTGCTCGAGACCAAGCCTTGAGCGTGAGCGGTATATTTTTTTCCGCTGCGGCGCGTCCGACGTAGATCGCGACGGGGGTCTCATCCGTCGCGCCCCATTCTTCGCGAAGCCGGAGACAGCGTTTAGAAGGGGCGAATAGTGTCGTGTCGGCTCCCCGGCCGAGCATTTCGAGCCGCTCGATGCCTTCTTTGCTCAAGCGCTTAATCAGGCTGGGGTCGGGCACGGTAGTCAGCGCACAGGAATTGTGAAACCAGCGGAGATAGGCGAGCATACTGCGCGCTACAAAGGCCGCCCCGTAGTTTGCGCAGTAATCCTGAAAGTTAGTATGGAACGTAGAGCTAGCTGGGATACCCAAGTTCCGTGCCGCCCTGAGTGCGGAAAAGCCGAGCGGGCCTTCGGTGGCGATATGAACAAGGTCGGGTTGTAGCGTTTCAAGGAGTTGTTTTAACTCGCCGGGAAAAGGTAGGCCGAGCTTGAGCCCTGCGTAGTTGGGAATCGGAATGCCGAAGACCTCGTGGATCCTTAGCTGTGGGCTGTTCGCGTGCCCAGAGTCGCTGCGTCGTGGCTTAATTAGTGAAATAGCATGCCCTTTGGCGAGCAGTCCCCGGACCAGGCGCTGGTTCGTCATGGCGACGCCGTTGACCTCGGGCGGGTAGGTTTCTGTCACTAGGGCGATATGCATAAGCTTAAAATAAGAGCCAAATGTCGCTTTACGATTAGGCGTCGTCCCCATTGACGCAAGTGCTGCATTGTGACGAATGAGTGACTGTGGAAGCACGCGATTCCGGATTGAAAGCACTGCGGCCACGTGCATGTTCACTCCTGATATGATTATTGAATCTCAAGAACTCCCGCCAATCGGCACCAATGCCTTTGCCTTAATTGAGCCATCACTCAAGGAATGTGTGATTATTGATGCACCTGCTGAGGCCTATGATTGGGCCGTGCAAATCGCTCAAGAGCACGGCTGCTCAATCGTTGCTCTGATCCTAACGCACGGGCATTGGGATCACATTCTGGATGGGCATAAATTTGCGACGGCGGGGATCCCCACCTATGGGCATAGAGATGACTCAGAGATGTTTGCATCGCCCTCAAAAATGGCTAGCTACGCCGTGCCGGGGCTGGAACTGATAGAAGTGCCCATCCGGCACTGGATAGGTGGCGGCGATCAATTGGACTTGCTCGGCACAAACATGGAGATTCGGCATGTGCCCGGCCACTGCCCCGGTAATGTGCTCGTCTATCTCGCCCGCGAGCAGGCCGCGATTGTCGGCGATGTGATCTTTGCCGGCAGTGTGGGACGCTACGATCTGCCCGGTGGTGATTTTTCCGTTTTGGAAAAGTCGATTAAGACACAAGTTTACACGCTGCCCGACGATACCGCGATCTATCCCGGTCATGGCCCCGCGACTTCGGTTGCACGGGAGAAAGCACACAATCCATTCGTCAAAGGATGATACCTTCGCAGAGTAATGATGCGCACTTTATGGGCTGCGCCCTGGAGCTGGCGCAACGGGCCTGGGGGCAGACGCATCCCAATCCTATGGTCGGTGCGGTCATTGTGGAAGGTGGCACGGTCGTGGCGCAAGGCTGGCATCATCGGGCGGGTGAAGCCCACGCGGAGGTCGAGGCGCTCAGGGCACTCGGACGCCAGCCATCGGAAGAGGCCATACTCTATGTGACACTGGAACCGTGCAGCACCTGCGGACGCACGGGCGCCTGCACGGACGCGATTATCGAATCGGGTATCCGGCGCGTCGTCGTCGGAGTAGAAGATCCGAATCCCGCCCATGCCGGACGCGGCTTGGGGGTGCTCCGCGCCGCGGGGGTCGACGTGACTTCTGGCGTGCTGGCTGCGGAATGCAGTGACCTTAATTTGATTTTCAATCATTGGATTACGGGGCAAACGCCCCTCATCGCGGCCAAGATGGCGCTCACCTTGGACGGTAAATTCGCAGCCGCTTCGGGGCATTCCCGCTGGGTGACCGGTGAGCAGGCAAGACACGATGTTATGCGGTGGCGCCGTTACTTTCCCGCCATCGCGGTGGGGGCGAACACCGTGCTAAGGGATGATCCCGGCCTGACGTCTCGCATGGGCGACGAAGTGTGCTGCCCCATTCGCTTCGTCTTCGACCGTAATTTGAAGACGCTCGAGGCTGCGTCGCCGCCCCGGGTCTATTCGGATGCCCATGCAGCTCGCACGATTATTCTTTGTTCGGAAGCGGCCGCAGTCGATGCAGATGCGAGACTGGCACCTGGCGTGACTCTCTGGCCTCTGCCTGAGCTCGGGACGCATCTGGACTGGCGAGCCTTTCGCAGACGTTGTGTCGAAGAGGGCATTTGCGGCGTCTATGTTGAGACGGGGCCGACCTTAGCTACCCGTGTGATCGAGGGCGGACTTGTTGATTACCTATTCATTTATCAAGCACCCAAGCTGATGTCCGATGCCGCCTCGCCCGGCTTGGGTTCGCTGCGTCATTCGCAATCCATGAATGAGGTCTTCGCCTTGCGGGACCTGCGCTTCGCGAGCCTAGGTGATGACCGTTTGACCCGGGGGTTTTTACAAGTATGAGGGCACTGATCGTGGCGACGGGAAACGCGCATAAAGTCACTGAATTTGATCGCTTACTCGAAGGTTGCGGTTTCGAGCTTTGCTCGGCCAGCGTTTGCGGCGGCATGCCCGACGTGGTGGAGGACGGTGACAGCTTTGCTGCGAACGCCCGGATCAAAGCGATCGCTCTACGAGCTCTTGCGCCACCTGAAGCTTGGGTCGTGTCCGACGATTCCGGGCTCGAGGTCGATGCGCTTGAGGGTGCTCCCGGCATTTTTTCGGCACGCTACGCGGGTCAGGGTGCCACGGATCGAGCTAATTTGGAGAAACTGCTGATCGAACTAGCGGATCTGCCCCCTATGCAGCGCAGCGCGCGCTTTCGTTGCGTGCTTTGTCTGATTGATCCGCATGGTGAAGAGCATTTTTTCGAGGGTGAGTGTGAGGGCTGCATCGCGATGGAACCATCGGGCACGGAGGGTTTTGGCTATGACCCGGTATTTATACCTGCGGGCCATTCAGAATCCTTTGGCGAGCTGGGCGATTCAGTTAAGAGCCGTCTTAGTCACCGTGCTGCAGCGGTGCAGAAGATGCGTGAAGGCCTAGAGGCATTTGAGGTTTAGGGTGATTGAGATACAAATTCGATGCAGACGAGTTAGTTGAGTTGCATGCCTGATCACACGATACGAATTGTCGACGATTCTCCCCTCGATCTGGGATTAATTATGCGTTCGAGCTCACTTTCTGTGGATGCTTCATCGTCAGCGGGCTTGTCGCTGGCCAAGCCAGACTTAAAATGGTATGGGTCGATCTTAAGATGTCGCGCAATTGGGCCCTTGGTAGGCTGGACGGGCGATTTACCATAAAACCATCTCGACAAAAGCGCACAGACTGAAACCCTGCATCTTTATCTATTTTATAAGTGCTATGCAAGAAGAGTTAAACGCAATCGTCGCTGGCGTTCGGGAGAAGAGTCCCAGTATTTCTACGCGCGCGGAATTCGAGGCCTACAAGGCTACCATCTCCGGTCCCAAGGGTGCCCTCACTGAGGTCATGAAAGGCATGGCTACAGTTCCCAAAGAGGACAAGCCAGCTATGGGCAAACTCATTAATGAGGCCAAGACTGCCGTCACAACTGAGTTTGACGCCGTGCTTGAGCGTCTCGAAGGCGCCGAATTGGCGGCCAAGCTGGGCCCCACCATCGATCCCACGCTACCCACGCCCGACGGCGCACGCGGCACGCTCCATCCTATTGCCCAAGTGCGCGAGGAGATGGTCGACCTATTCCGTCGGATCGGATTTTCCGTGGCCGAGGCGACTGAAGTCGAGACCGAGCACTATTGTTTCGATGCGCTGAACATTCCGGGCGACCACCCCGCGCGTGATATGCAGGACTCGTATTATCTGCCGGACGATTTGATCGTCGATAACGTCAGCAAAGAGGCCGACGAAAAATACTTGCTCCGGACACACACCTCAACCGTGCAGATCCGCACAATGTTGAAAGAGAAACCGCCGATCCGTATCGTCGCTCCTGGTCGCTGCTTCCGCCGTGATACGCCAGACGCCACGCACAGTGCGAATTTCCACCAGATCGAAGGCCTTTATGTTGATCAGGACGTTACGCTGCTCGACCTCAAGGCCACCCTCGATCACTTTGTCAAAACGATCTTCGGCCCGAAGGCCAAGACACGCCTGCGCCCGAGCTTCTTCCCATTCACGGAGCCGAGCTTTGAGATGGACTTCTTCTCTCCCGACCTCGGTAAGCTGAGCAACAAGTGGCTCGAAATTATGGGCTGCGGCATGGTTGACCCCGAGGTCTTTAAGGCCGTCGGCATCGACCCTGAAGTCTACACCGGTTACGCCTTCGGCATGGGCATCGAGCGCATTGCCATGATCCTTCAAGGCGTCGACGATATCCGCTACTATTACCAAAACGACGTCCGCTTCCTCAAGCAGTTCGCGTAACACATACTTCAAATTCTTAGCCACGGATGAACACGGATTTCCACGGATAAGTTAATTAGATCTTCTTCATCCGTGAACATCCGCGTCAATCCGTGGCTTAAAAACTGTCTATACTGAAATGAAAATTTCCTACAACTGGCTCAAAAACTACATCGAACTCGATCCCGTCGAGCACTCACCCGAAGTGTTGGCTGAAGTCTTGCCGCTGCTTGGCTTTGATATCGAAGAATACGAGAAGCTGGGACCGCCCCAACTCGACAACGTCGTCGTCGGCGAAGTCCTTGAATACGTCCAGCACCCCGATGCCGACCGCCTGCGCTGCTGCAAAGTGTCGACCGGTAAAGAGGGTGAAGTCCACGACATCGTCTGCGGTGCCAAAAACTTCACGCAGGGCGACAAGGTCATGGTCGCGCTCCCGGGAGCCGTTCTTCCGGGCGACTTCAAGATCAAAGCCTCCAAGCTGCGGGGCCAGCCCTCCGAGGGTATGATGTGCTCCGCCAAGGAGCTCCAGATCGGCCAGGATCACGACGGCATCATGATCCTCGAACCGGACACCGCGCTCGGCACGCCGCTGAACGCTCTCTTCGCCGACGGCGACACGGTCTTCGACCTCGAGATCACGCCTAACCGTGTCGACGTGCTGAGCCACATCGGCGTCGCCCGCGAGCTGGCCGCTAAGTTTGGCCTCGATGTGAAATACCCCGATGTCAAAGCCAGCACGGAAAACGAATCTACTGGCGAGCCTCTCATCAGTGGTGTCGAGGTCAGCGCCGCCGAGGCCTGCCCGCACTATACTGCAGTCTGCATTAAGGGCGTCCAAGTAGGCCCCAGTCCGCGTTGGCTCAAGGACGCCATCGAGGCCACTGGTCAGCGCTCGATCAATAACGTTGTCGATGTCACCAACTACGTGCTGCACGAAACCTGCCAGCCGCTCCACGCTTTTGATGCCGCCAAGATCAAAGGTGGCCGGCTCCTCGTCCGTATGGCTGACGAGGGCGAGAAGATCACCACCCTTGACGAAGTGGAGCGCACGCTCTCTGCCGACATGGCCGTGATTGCCGACACTGAGCGTCCGCTCGTGGTGGCGGGCGTCATGGGCTCGCTCGACGCGGAGGTGGACGCCAACACCACCGACATTGTTCTCGAAGCTGCCTACTTTGCGCCGACTTCCGTCCGCACCACTTCGCGTAAACTCGGCCTCTCGTCGGACAGTTCCTACCGCTTCGAGCGAGGCGTCGACCCCAAGGGCATCACCTACGCCTCGCTTCGCGCCGTCGATTTGATCCTCCAAGTTGCGGGCGGCACCGTCGACGGCGACCTGATCGAGGAGGGGCGTGAGCCGCCCACGATCAGTGAAGTCACACTCTGCCCGGATCGTGTCCGCCGCTTCATCGGTTTTGATGTGAGCGACGCCGAGATCCAATCCGTACTCGAATCGCTGGGACTGGAGGTGGCGGCCCACGACGAATCCGATGGCACTGTCCGTTGGAATGTTTCGATTCCCTCCTACCGCGGTGACTTGGAACGCGATGTCGACCTGATCGAGGAATTTATCCGTGTCTATGGCACCGATAAAATCCCCGAATCCGACGTCGTCGCACGCGGTATCAGTGACGATGATCACCGCATCTACACGGTCAACGAAGCCGTGGCTCACTACCTGACTGGCCAGAACTTCGACGAAGCCTTCCTCTATTCGCTCCGGGCTCCTGAGGAGACGCAGTTTTTCTTCGGCGAGGCCAGCCACAAAGTGCTTGCCCTAGATAATCCGCTTCAGAGCGACCAGAGCCACCTGCGCCCTTCGCTCATCCCCGGATTACTGGATGTGCTGAAGCTCAACGCCGCCCGCGGGACGGGTGCTACCCGCTTCTTCGAGCGCGGCCACGTCTACCGCGAAGTCAACGGCAAGATGGTGGAACTCGTCTCGGTCGGTTTCGTCATCGTAGCCGATCAGGTTCGCCGTGAATGGCGCCAGCGCGAGGTGGCCGATTTTTACACCGCCAAAACGATCAGCGGTGCGATCTTGGAGATCGCCGGTACTGCAGCGAGCAAACTGACGTTCCAGCCAATCGGAGACTGTAAACTCTGGCAGGCGGGCCACTCCGCCTACGCCGGCGACTTCGCCAAAATGGGCTTTGAAGCCACTTGCGGCCTACTCAACATCGCGACCCTCAAGGCGCGTTGGGATCTGACCAAACCCGTCATCGCCGGATCCGTTCTGATGACGCCGAAGTTCTTCGAGCGCACAGCGAAGCGTGGTCGCCACAGCGGCGTCAGTAACCAGCCCGCTTCAAGCAAAGATATCGCCCTGATCGTGGACGAGTCCGTCCTCGCCGGCGACGTCGAGAAGGACGTGGCTAAATTCGCGAAGAAGGCGACCCAAGGCTTCGACTGCGAGAGCGTTCGCATCTTTGACCTTTACCAGGGCGAAGGCTTGCCTGAAGGGAAGAAGAGCCTCGCGCTGACCATGAGCTTCCGCGCCGCCGACCGCACGCTGAAAGACAAAGAAGTCAACGCCGCCTTCGACGGAATCCAGAAGTTGATCAACGAGAAGACCGATTACCAAATCAGAAAATGAGCACACCACATATTGACATCGATTACGTCGCCAACCTCGCACGCATCGACCTTTCGGACGACGAAAAAGCCAAGCTCGGCTCACAGCTCGACGACATCCTCGGCTACTTCGATAAGCTGAACAGCGTCGATGTCGATGGCGTCGAGCCCATGGCGCACGCCCACAAGGTCTTTAATGTCTGGCGCGAAGGCGACCAGCCCGGCGCGACTTACGCCCCCGAAGTCCTTACCAAAATGGCTCCCGAGTCCCGCGACAACCAGGTCGTCGTTCCCAAGGTCGTCGAGTAATATTTTGAGCCACGGATGAGCACGGATTAGCATGGATTGATTATGAGCCTAGAACGAGAAGACATCACCAAGGAGATTATTGGAGCAGCCTTTGAGGTGCACAATGCACAGGGCTATGGCTTCCTTGAGAAGGTTTATCAGAACGCGATGATCGTAGAGTTGAAGCTCCGAGGGATCGACGCTACTGCCGAAAAACTCATTCAGGTGTATTTTTAAAACCATATTGTAGGTGATTATCGTGCGGATCTAACAGTTGATGATGTCATCGTAGAACTCAAAGTGACTGCTCAATATAATTCGAAAGACGAACCTCAGCTGCTCAATGAATTAGCAGCAACCAAATCTCCAGTCGGCTTGCTAATCAATTTCGGCCGAGAAAAAGTAGAATTCAAAAGATTTATTTCATCCACAAAATAGAAACTGTAACCCGTGGCTAAAATTTCCATTTCCAATGTCCGATCTTCATTTCAAAACCATTACTGAACTGGCCGCCATGCTGGAAGCAGGCGATACTACATCTGTGGCTATCACCCAAGCGGTGATTGACCGGACTGCAGCGGTCGACGACCGAGTTAAAGCCTTCCTTGCCTCCGACGCTGACGACGCGCTCGCTCAGGCCGAAGCCTCCGACGCACGCCGTGCTGCGGGCAAAAGCCTCGGCCCGCTCGACGGCATTCCCATCGGGATCAAAGACACGCTCGCAGTTAAAGACCAGCCGCTGCGTTGCGCTTCCAAGATGCTGGAAAACTACGTCTCGCCCTACGACGCCACGTGTATTACCAAGCTCCGTGAGGCGGGCGCGGTTATCTGGGGTCGCCTCAACATGGACGAGTTCGCCATGGGCTCTTCGACCGAGAATTCCGCTTACCAAACCACGGCCAATCCCTGGAACCTCGAAACCATCCCGGGCGGTTCCTCTGGAGGGAGTGCGGCCGCCTTGGCGGCAGGGGAGGCCATCGCTACCCTTGGTACGGACACGGGCGGCTCCATTCGACAGCCCGCTGCGCTCTGTGGTGTGGTTGGTATGAAGCCCACCTACGGACTCATTTCCCGCTACGGATTGGTTGCCTTCGCATCCTCGCTCGATCAGGTAGGTCCTTTCGCCCGCACGGTCGAAGACGCCGCGCTCCTTATGGAGGCCATGCTGGGTAAGGACAATCTCGACTCTACTTCGATCGCCCCACAAGGCGAGACGAACTACGCTGCCGCGCTGAAAGAGACGAAGGGCCCCTGGAAGCTCGGCGTCCCGCAGGAGTTCTTCGGTCAAGGCATCGACCCCGAGGTCAAAGCCAATATCGAAAATGCTATCGATTGGTATAAGAGCCAGGGCTGCGAGATTGTCGACATCTCCCTGCCGCACTCTGAGCTGGCTGTGCCGGTTTACTATATCGTAGCCACAGCTGAAGCCTCCTCCAATCTCGCCCGTTTCGATGGCGTGCGCTACGGCCACCGCAGTGAAGAGGCGAAAGACGCGTTGACCCTTTTCACCAAGAGCCGCGGTGAGGGCTTCGGCGACGAAGTGAAGCGCCGTATCATACTCGGCACTTATGTGCTCAGCTCGGGCTACTACGACGCCTACTATTTGCGCGCGCAAAAAGTCCGTCGCCTCATCCTTAGCGACTTTGAAAAAGCCTTCGAGCAGGTCGACGCCATCCTCACGCCGACTTCACCCACGCCCGCTTTCAAACGGGGCGAGCGCGCCGACGATCCGCTCGCCATGTATCTAAGTGACATCTACACTATCTCGGTTAATCTCGCTGGCCTGCCCGCAATCTCTGTGCCCAGCGGCTTCACCGAAAGCGGCCTGCCTATAGGCCTGCAAGTCATCGGCAAAGCCTTCGGCGAAGCCGACATGTTCGCCGTAGCCCATTCGTTTGAGCAGGGACACGAGTATTACAAAGCAACCCCTAAACTCTAAAAGAATTTTATTAACCGCAGAGATCGCTGAGGGCGCAGAGAGAAAGTGGAGGGAAGTATGAGTGAGTTAAGTGAAAAAATTATTGGAGCAGCCATTGAAGTGCACCGTGAGTTGGGTCCCGGGCTCTTGGAAAGCACCTATGAGGCATGTCTTGCCCATGAGTTGAATCTGCAAGGTATCAAGGCAGTCCGCCAGAAAAAGCAGCCTATTCACTACAAGGGTCTTGAGATTGACGAAGCCTATCGCATCGACGTCATCGTTGAAGACCAGATCATTCTTGAGCTGAAAGTCGTCGATGAGCTCAACAACATCCACATGGCTCAGTTGCTTACCTATCTAAAACTCTCAGGCTGTAGCCTAGGCTACCTCATCAACTTTAATGTGCCTCTTCTGAAAAACGGCATCCGCCGAGTAGTGAACAATCACACAGAATAAATTTTCTCTTTTTCCTCCTTAGCGTCCTCCGCGAACTCAGCGGTTAATCCAGTGCACCCTTAGCCACTCTCACTTTCACTTTCACCTTCACTCTCACTCTCAAATGAAATTTGAAGCAGTCATCGGACTTGAAATCCACGTCCAAGTTAAAACCCGGACTAAGATGTTCACCGCCGCGCCCTACGAGTATGGTGCCGCGCCCAACAAGTTGACCGACGCCGTCGTGCTCGGGCTGCCGGGCACGCTGCCGGTGCTCAACCACGCCGCCATCGAGAAGTGCGCCAAGCTCGGACTTATGCTAGGTTGCGAAATCGCTGAAGAGTGCAAGTGGGATCGTAAGAACTATTTTTATCCCGACTCGCCCAAGAACTACCAGCTCACGCAGAACGAGCAACCGCTCTGCATCGGCGGCAAGGTCGAGATCGAGTTGCCCGGTCCGTCCCGCAACGTCGAAGGCGCGCACCGCTGGGTGCAGCTCAATCGTATCCACCTCGAAGAAGACCCCGGCAAGCTCACTCACGAGGCCTTCGAGACCCTAATCGATTTCAACCGCGCCGGCGTCCCGCTCGCCGAGATCGTGACCGAGCCAGACATGAGCTCCTCCATCGAGGCCGTCGCTTTCCTCAACGCCTTGCGCAACCTCATCGTCTATGCGGGTATCTCCGACTGCGATATGGAAAAGGGCCAAATGCGCTGCGACGCCAACGTCTCTCTCCGTCCCGTCGGCTCCGAAAAGCTCGGCACTCGCACCGAGATGAAAAACCTCAATTCTATCTCCAACGTCAAAGCCGCCATCGAGTACGAGATCGAGCGTCAGACCGAGATCCTCGAAGAGGGCGGCAGCATCACGCAGGAGACCCGCCGCTGGGACGTCGAGAGCGGCACCAGCTTCTCCCTCCGCAGTAAGGAAGAAGCCCACGATTACCGCTACTTCCCCGATCCTGACCTCATGCCCGTGCAGATGGACCGCGCCCGCGTGGCGGAGCTCGCTGCCGAGCTGCCCGAGCGCCCGCTCGACAAGCAGCGCCGCTACCAGCAAGAGCTCGATTTGCCCTTCACTATCACCTCCGTGCTCTGCGTGAACCGCGAACTCAGCGAGTTCTTCGAAGCAGCCCTCCAGACGCACAACGCGCCCAAGCAAATCGCCAACTACATCACCAACGATTTACTCCGCGAACTCTCCGCCGCCTCCGAGCACGGCGACAGCGCCCTCGACGTCAGCCAGTGTCAGCTCACGCCCGCCCACATCGGCACACTGGCCAAGATCATCGACGAAGGCGTCATCTCCAAACAGATCGGCAAAGAAGTCTTCACCGAAATGTTCGCCACCGGCGAGTTGCCCGACGCCATCGTCGAGAAGAAAGGCCTCAAGCAAAGCAACGACACCGGCGAGATCGAAGCCCTCTGCCGCCAAGCCATTGCCGGTAATGCAAAGGCCGTCGGCCAATATAAAGACGGCAACGAAAAAGCCCTCAACGCTCTCAAAGGCCCCGTCATGAAAGCGACCAAGGGCAAAGCTAACCCAGCAATGCTCGATCAGCTTTTAAAGAAGCTGATTGATGAGGGGTAGGGGATGCGATCCGATTTGTTGCCAGGAGCAGAAGACGGGAATTCGTAGCGACGCGACGCCAGTCGTGTCGACGTAGAGACGGCCAAGGCGCTGGCGCGTCGACCTCGCTAGCGCGAGTTCGCTACAAAAGGCGCAGTGACAACTTTTCCGATTACACGCATCTTTTTCTTCAAGGAATGGCTACGTGAAGGGGTCAGCTTCGTGAAGGGGTCAGCCCAATGTTTGCTTCGCCATCTCCGTCAGAACTCCGTCATGATTATGCTAGCCTAGCTCAATGAGTTGTTCAAATCTCTGAGGGCGCGAAACGGGTCATTGCTTCGCTATATCCGCTTCGCTCCGTCCGTAATTTTTGTAATCTCAAGAACTACGTCATTAACTTAACTATTGACGAGGTGTGTCATTGACGTATATTGGTTTGCATGCTTTTCATCGAAACACCGATATTCACGAAGCAAGCCAACGGTGGGCTGGAGAACATCCAACGCTGAACTTTCAACGTCGAATCATGAGCTAATCTATTCCGCACCATGGACACAGAACTCTTTAACGAACTGAAAGACTCGATCCGCCAAATGAAGGCGATCGAGAAGGGCGAACTCGCGCCAACACGCGTTCGCGTGATCAACCCTGAGAATGAGGTGGCGCAGGCGCGTATGCAGCTCGGAATGACGCAAGAGGCTTTTGCCAAACTACTGGATACGCCGGTCGGAACCGTGCGCGGATGGGAGCAGGGCAGGCGTCAACCGCCGCCGAGTGCGAAAGTCTTGATGCGAGTGGCCACGAAGTATCCCGAACAAGTGCTCGAATGCGCAGAGGATGCGGTAACTTACAACTCTAAGTAGATGGTTTTTTAGCCACGGATGGACGCTGATTTTCACGGATAGGATACGTGGGAATGGATCCGTGCACATCCGTGGTTGGCAAGCGAGTTGCAAACAGGCACGCGTCGGCAGCGATGGAACGCTGCCCTCCAAGTGTCTTAACGCTTTTTCTTTTCTTTGAAGAACTGGTTCAGGAAATCGACGGGGAAGGGGAATACGATGGTGGAGTTGTTCTCCCCGGCGATTTGGTTAAGCGTTTGCAGGTAGCGGAGCTGAATCGCCTGCTCTTCACCGGCTAGAATGGTGGCTGCCTCGGTCAGCTTGGTGGCTGCCTGGTGCTCCCCTTCGGCGTGGATCACCTTGGCGCGCCGCTCGCGTTCCGCTTCGGCTTGCTTGGCGATTGCGCGGATCATGCTTTCGTTTAAGTCGACATGCTTGATTTCAACGTTCGACACCTTGATTCCCCAGACATCGGTTTGCTGGTCGAGTATTCCCTGGATGTGGGCGTTCAACTTGTCACGCTGGGCCAGCATCTCGTCCAGTTCGTGTTGACCCAAAACTGAACGCAAAGTGGTCTGTGCCAGTTGACTGGTGGCCTCCAAAAAGTTTTCCACCTGTATGATGGCTTTCTCGGGGTCCACCACTCTGAAGTAGACGACAGCGTTCACCTTGACGGATACATTGTCGCGGGATATGACATCCTGGCTCGGAACATCCATGACGATGGTACGCAGACTGACCCGGACGATTTGTTGGACGAAGGGTATGACAATAATTAAACCCGGACCTTTGACTTTGTAAAAACGACCGAGGAGGAAGATGACACCGCGCTCGTACTCCCGCAGGACGCGGAAAGCATAGAGAATGAGTGAAGCGATAATAACGATGGATGTGATGGTAAAGTAGCCCATAACTTATTCCTTCTTTTTGACATCGAGAACGAGTCCCGAGACTTGATTGACAGTTACCCGGTCGCCTGGCTGAAGCGCGCCGGGAGACTGGACCCGCCAGAACTCGCCATTGAGGCGCACCCGGATATCTCCGTCGCCCGTATCCACGACTTCGGCTGTTTCCCCGACTAAGGCGGCAGAACCGCTGACAACGGGCTGCTTACGCGCCCGGACGATCATGCTCAGCACAAGGAGGAGCATGAGGGCACTCACTGTGGTGAGCGCAAGAATGATCGGTAGCGCGATACGGAAGCCCGGCACATTGGTATCCATCAGCATAATGGATCCGAGCAGAAAAGCGGCGATCCCGCCAAGTCCGAGGGCCCCGAAGCTGGGTGAGAATCCCTCGGCCGCCATGAGGACTAAACCAAGTAACATCAGCGCGAGTGCGGAGTAGCTGATGGGCAGTAACTGTAAGGCATACAGCGCGGTCAGTAGGCAAATCCCTCCGATAATCCCTCCGGCTCCCATGCCGGGGCTCGAGAACTCGAAGATCAGCCCGTAAATACCTAGTAGCAGAAGTATATAGGCCACGCTGGGGTTTGTAATCACCCGCAGAAAGTCCGTGCGCCAACCAGGTTCGACTTCGTGCAGGTTTGCATCAGCGGTGTCGAGTATCTGAGTCTCACCATCCCATGCGACCTCGCGCCCGTGCAGCGCTTCGACTAATGCCGGCGTATTCTCGGCGATCAGGTCGATGACATTGAGTTCAAGCGCCTCCTCTGCCGTTAAAGTCGCTGCTTCTGTGACTGCACGCACCGCCCATTCTGCATTGCGCCCGCGAAGCTCGGCCAAGCTCCGAATATAGGCCTGGGCATCGTTCACTACCTTGCTTTTTAAGGTATCTCCTGTCGTTCGAAGCGTATCCGCCTTTTCTTCATTCGTATCTTTTCCCTGCTGCGTCTCTTCCGGTTGGCTGCCGGGGAGCGTGGGCGCGCCGCCAATCATAACAGGTGTCGCTGCTCCCAGATTGGTCGCAGGCGCCATCGCCGCAATATGGCTGGCGTAGAGAATGTATGTGCCTGCACTGGCTGCGCGACTGCCCTGAGGCCCGACGTAGCCAACCACTGGGACGCGCGAGGCCAGAATGGTCTGGATAATCTCTCGCATCGCCTGATCGAGCCCGCCGGGTGTGTCCATTCGCAAAATGATGACTTCGGCCGCACTGTTTTGCGCATCTTCCATCGAGCGCACGATATAGTCCGAGGTTGCCGGGCCGATCGGACCGTTAATTTCCAGCTGCCAGACATCTCCTGGCATCGAAGCCATGGAACTGCCGAGCACGAAGCTCATCAGGAAAAACAATTTTGGCATCATGTCTCATCCCCTCCGATCCAGCAGACGATGACAGCACCAATAAGGGGGCGATGCTTTCGCCATTTGCTCTGCAATTATATAACCCCAATCAAAGCGAATTGTCAATAGCAGTGGTCAGCCAATTCAGTGCTTTGGACCGCTCTTCAAAGAATTCAATGCCTCCCCTTATTTGCGTTAATCTATGCGCCGTCGGGTAATTTTGCAGCTCTATCGAGTGGGTATCTGAGCTTGTACGTGGTATCCGCGAGGGGATACTTGCCAAAGTCTATATCACGCCCAAGCTATGGGGGTGGACAAAGAACTTAGTATGCTCGCTGAAAGAGCTTGTGAAGCAGCGTTGGCGGCGGGGCGGGTCATCACCTCTTACACTGCCGGGCAGGTTGTAGTACACTACAAAGAGGGCGGCGACAGTCTCGCCTCGCAAGTGGTGACGGAGGTGGACGAACAAAGCCAAGCGGCCATTCTGGAAGTTTTGGCGCCGACATTGGCGAGCCATGATCTGGCCTTGCTGACTGAGGAACTCGCTGACGATGGTAGCCGTTTTGAGAAAGACTATTTCTGGTGTATCGACCCGATGGACGGGACTTTGCCCTTCACACAAGGCAAGCCTGGCTACGCCGTAGCCATTGCGCTCATACGTCGCGATGGGGAGCCGATGATCGGCGTGGTCTATGACCCTGTCCGGGAACGCCTCTACCGTGCAGTCGCGGGCCAGGGCTTATGGATTAATGAGGATAAATGGCGGCCTCCCTTGGCGGAGTCCGCTGGCGACTGTTTTTATTTTTATGTCGATTGCACTTTCGAGAGCGATTCCCTCCGTGATGTGATGACGGCGCAGATGCAGGGGCTGGCGCAGCGAATGGGTTACGCGCGATCCGTGATCGAAGTCCATGGTGGCGCGGTCTCTAGCGCGTGTCATGTGCTCGAAACTCCACCCTCGGCCTACATCAAACCGCCTAAGCCTGAGCTGGGGGGCGGGTCATTTTGGGATTTCGGGGCGACCGCCTGTATCTTCCAGGAAGCCGGAGCCTATGCCAGGGACTACGCAGGACAAAGGCTCGAACTCAACAGTGCCACTCATGCATTCTTCAATCATTGTGGTGTCTGTTTCTGCTCTGATCCCGCGTTGGCGGAACGCGTACAGGCGGAGCTGCGAGTGATTTCTTAGTTTGCCTAGTTCGCTGGTTGGAGTGAGCTAGCGGGGATCCTGCGGTTCCAGAGCTCTTTGCCATCTAGGCTCATGATGCGGATGGTTAGGGCGCGCTCAGCTTCGGAGCCGTTGAACTCGATGAGTGCGAAGTGGCGCTCGAAAGTGCTGCTGCCTGGTTGGCGGAAGAAATTCAGCTCCTCTTCATTATTGCCCGGATTGGCCGTTAGGGGCCCGAGCGTCAGATCGTAGAGATTATAGCTGTTCGCGTGAACAAGGCGGGTGAGCTCACCGTAGCTTTTACCCCCGCTGATAAAGAAGAGGCCGGCGATCCGCGCTTCGCGCAGCATTTGCAAGAGTTCGGTGTGCTCGCCCTCGGCGAAGCTCAGGTTACTCCGTGAATCGGCCGGGTTTAAAATCGGGGCGCCGGCAATGATAACTTTGAAAGTGGCCGTGCTTTGTAGAAGCGCCTGCCGCAGCCACTCGATTTGCTGCTGGCCGAGTATCTGTGGGCGGGTGGAGGTGTCAGGCGTATCGTTGCGGTAGCTGCGCACGTCGAGCATGAAAAAGTCCGCGTCCGCGTAGCGGAATTGGGTGGCGATGCCTTCCAGCCGACCGATCTCCACAGGGCGGGGCCAGAAAGCCTTGAAGCTGTCTTCGGCGATGCCGCGATAGGTGTGGTCTCTGCCGGCATGGGGCGCGCCATAATCAAGCTCGCTCCAGGTTGCATATTGGGGCACGCTTTGAAGGAGTGCTTTCAACTGAGGGACCGAGCGGGCTGTAGTAAAGCGTTTGAGGTAACCGCTTCTGGAGGCTCGGTCGCTCGGACGCAGATGTGCTGTGTTACCTGCCCATACCATCAGGGCCGGCTTGGCTTCTGCAATGGTGCTGAAGATGTCATAGCCGCCGCCGAGTATCTGGTAGGGAGGCTCGAAGCCCTCTTCGATCATGTAATGGGCCCCGCCGACAGCGATCTTGAAGTCGGGCGGTGGGGCGCGATCGTAGTAATTGTCAGGCGCGTTAAAAGTGGCAGGGTTCGTGACCAGTTCACCATTGAGTTCGACGCGATAAATGTAGCTCAGACCCGGTTCTACCAGATCAAGCGTGGCGACGGCGGTGTGCCCTGACGCAGCATCGGTTTCCACCGGTGTGCTCCAAGCCCAGTCACCTTCGGCTCCTTTGGCGGCATAGGCGATGCGGACGATCGCGGGCGCATCCGTCTGCACCCAGATTTTGGCTTCGCGCATCTCGAGATGAGCGAGCATGGGGCCGTTGAGGAGCCCAGCTTGCAGGGACGAAAGGACCGCAGAGAGTAAGAGTAAACTAAAAATAGAGAAACAGCGCATGAGCTTAGGGTAATTAGACCGTAGGAGGTATCTTGTTCGACACGTCAAGACACCTTGATCTTGGCGTGGCGCGCGAAATGGACGGTGTTGACCACTCGGTCCATCATCGGGGGGTGGTTCATTGGCGTGGACTGCGCGCTGCAGAGAATGTTGCCCAGCAGGCGCTCGCGTTGCGAAAGATCGGGTAAGTAGCGATGGCGCACTTCAACCAGTTCGGGGCGTAGTTCGAGCCAGAGTGCTTTGATCTCGCTGACCCGAGGGAAGGTGGCGACCCGACGGCACAGCTCCTTACTCGCGCGTAGGTTGGGGGACTTGCCCAACGATACACTGATCGCTTCCAAGCACGCACGCTCTTCTTCGGCCAGCGACTCCCAGCTGATACCACAGAGCTCGCAGCGCGCTTCGGAGAGGAGACGGTGTAGCATGCGAGGGCGGATGCGCATCAGTAAGGCGACCCAGCGGATCGGCCAGTTTTCAAATTCGTATGCAATGAAGGCGAAGCGGGTTTTCGGCTGGAGCATACGGAGTTTGGTCACAAGGGCTTCGGTAGAGGTAATGCGTCCGTTGTCCGGTGTATTCTCCAAAAGAGCGCTGGCCAGCATGTATTCAAAGTCCGATACCCGCTCGGCGTAGGGGAGATGTTGCCATAGGGCGGTGAAGACCTGCTCGACTCGGGCGAACCGCATGTCCATCGGCTCGTGTAAACAGCCACCGAAGTAGATAAGGGAAAGATCCAAATAATGAGCGGTCAAGGCGAGGTATGCCTCGACATCGCCGGCTTTAGCCCGTTTCAAGTGAGTGCGGCTAGCTTTGCGCTCGGGCGTGGTGTGGCTGAGCCTGAAGAGGAAACTTCGTAGGGAATTCATTTTTTGCAGTTGCAATGGCTGCGTTTATAATAACTTCGGTTACAATAGCTGCAGTTACAATGGCAGCGGTTACAGTAGCAGCGGTTACGAATTTAGTCTTGCTCGCCGGGGCGGCGTTGGCACTCGTGCCTGCAGTCGCCCATCACCCGGATCCACAATTCACGCAGGTCGAAGAGACGAATCCGCGCTTCTCGGCGGAAGCCTTCGAGGAAAGCTGCATTCGGATGGCTGAGTTTATTGAGAAGATCTAAGCTTTGGTTAAGCGCACTCAAGCTGTTCTTGAGGTGGCAGATGGACAGGCCGAAGTCTCCGAGATCGAGGGCCTGAATGGAAAGTAATACGTTCATCTCTGCTTGGTGAAGGCTCTTCGAGTAGTCCCAACTGAGCTTGGGCGAGACCTTATATTGACTGTGAAGCATGAAATGCTCCCAACTTTGGTCTAAATACCGGTAGAGCGACCGGGTGACTACATAAACGGGGTGCCGATGTAGCGTGTAGGGGGCGCCTTCGTTCTCTTCATCGGGGCTGTCTTCGTCGCCTTCAACGAAGCTGAACTCATCCGTCATAGAAATATCTTCGGCGTCCCAACCCATGAGGGTAGCGACCTCGTCGAGGTGGTTGGGCTTGTCTTTGACGCTGTTGTAAATGGACAGAAAACGCGCCGTATCCTTGTCGGACCCTTTAAGGTAGTTCCGCCACTGGGACTCGCTCCAGTAGGGTTCGCTGGAAAACTCTTCCCAGTCACCTTCAGATTCAGAATGGTCGAAATTTGGATCGCTCATAACCTGCGGAAGCCCGCATGAGACTGAAAACTGTTCGCATCCGATTGAAAAATCAACCCCCTTTTACGGGCTCGGACTCTTTTGGCTCAGGGAGGGCTTTTTCGGCGATATGTTGAAGTAATTCCCCCATAAATTCGGCCGGTGTTTTGAGGCCTTCGATGGAAGGGTTGGTGCGAGAATTTACCTTGACCAGGCCCTGTTCGGCTTCCTGACGGCCGAGCACGAGGAAGTGCGGCACCTTGTCCACGTGGCACTTACGAATCTTGGCGCCGAGTTTGTCGGCGACGGCGTCGACCGTGACACGGATTTTAGCGGCTTTGAGCAGTTTTTCGATCTCGCGGGCTTGGGGCACCAGGTAGTCGTTCATCGGCAGGATGCGCACCTGCTCGGGCGCGAGCCAGGTAGGGAAGTTGCCAGCGAAATGCTCGATCAGCACTCCGCAAAAGCGCTCCATCGAGCCGAAGGGGGCGCGGTGAATCATGACAGGGCGGTGCTTTTCGTTGTCCGCTCCGATGTAGGAGAGGTCGAAGCGCTCAGGTAGGTTGTAATCGACCTGGACGGTGCCGAGTTGCCACTCGCGACCGATCACATCTTTGACCACGAAGTCGATCTTTGGGCCGTAGAAGGCGGCTTCGCCGGGCTCTTCGATGAAGTCTACATCGAGGGTCTTGGCCGCTTCGCGGAGGGCACCTTCGGCCTTGTCCCATTGTCCGGCGTCGCCCACATACTTACTGGAGTCCGGGTCGCGGAGGCCGATGCGGACACGGTAATCGTGCATGCCGAGGGTGTTGAAGACGAGTTTGACCAGATCCAGGCAGCCTTTGATCTCCTGGCCGATTTGATCCTCGGTGCAAAAGAGGTGGGCGTCGTCTTGGGTGAAGCCGCGGACGCGGGTCATGCCGTTGAGTTCGCCGGATTGCTCCCAGCGGTAAACGGTACCAAACTCGGCCAGACGGACAGGCAAGTCACGGTAAGAGTGTGGCTGGCTGTCGAATATCTTGATGTGCATCGGGCAGTTCATCGGCTTGAGCAGGTAGCCGTCGATCTCCCCGCTGTCGAGCTGGTTGGAAAGGTCGCCGCAGGAGCAGCCTTCCAGCGCGAGGCGGTCCACTGTGCCGGGCTCCACGATGGGCGGAAATTGCGATTCTTTGTAGTATGGAAAATGGCCCGACGTTCGGTAAAGGCCGAGCTTGCCGATGTGCGGAGTGAAGACCTGGTCGTAATCAGCCATGCGGAGCTCTTCCGCGATGAAGTTCTGCAGCTCCTGGCGAATGACTGCGCCATTGGGCGTCCACAGCACCATGCCGGCACCGACGGCCTCGTCGATATGGAAGAGCTTGAGCTCTTTGCCCAGCTTGCGGTGGTCGCGAGCCTTGGCTTGTTCGAGGCGTTCGAGGTATTCGGCCAGTTCCTCTTTCGAGGGGAAGGCGGTACCGTAGATTCGTTGAAGTTGTTTATTCTTCTCATCGCCGCGGTGATAGGCACCAGCGATGGAGAGCAACTTGAATGCTTTGATCTTCTTGGTGTAGTTGACGTGAGGGCCGGCGCAGAGATCGAGGAACTCGCCGTTTTGGTAGAAGCTGACTTGCTCGCCTTCGGGGATGTCGTTGAGGCGGCCGAGCTTGTAGCGCTCTTGGCCGATGGCCTGGATCTTAGCGATCGCTTCCTCGCGTGAGCACTCGATGCGCTCGAACCGCTGATTTTCTTTGATCACTATTTTCATCTCCGCCTCAATCGACTCGAGGTCGGTGGCATCGAGCTTCTTGTCGAGGTCGATATCGTAGTAAAAACCGTTGTCGGTGGGGGGGCCGATATCAAGCTGGGTCTCCGGGAAAAGGCGGAGAACCGCAGTGGCGAGCACGTGCGAGCAGGAATGGCGGAGTTCCTCGAGAGGGGACATGTCTTTCATAACAATAGATTCAATAATTCAGAAGACAGAAGACAGAAGGCCGTGCCTCGTGAGTCAATGGCGAATGCAGCCCTCGCTGAGCGCTCACATCCAGTGAACTCTGGACGACTGCGTGTCCATAATGGGCTGGGATAGAGCCGACAGAGGCATAGGAAGCTATCTAGCCGAAGGTTCCCATGACGATCCAACGCTCGAAATAACTGGGCGGACGGTAAGCGGTAATTCTTCCACCCCCTATGCAGTCGTGATAGATAACTGTATAAGTGATGGATGCAATTTGAGGACAATCAGGTAGTTTTGTTTCACGGGGTGGTGGATTTGCGCAAAGGCGCCT
>Ga0115560_1000470_pt1 | contig 31109 bp, 13 predicted proteins | sample COGITO_mtgs_1105_5_FD_87278 | JGI IMG/M metagenome (GOLD analysis project Ga0115560, IMG submission 87278) | Pelagic marine microbial communities from North Sea - COGITO_mtgs_110509 | ecosystem: Environmental > Aquatic > Marine > Epipelagic | place: Germany:Helgoland, sampling site Kabeltonne... | reverse complement strand
TGATTATGCATTTCATACCGCTGCGGAAAAAAATCCGTGGGCCACTGTTGATCTGGGCAGTGTGAAAACAGTTAAGGCGATTGTGATCGAGAATCGCCCGAACGAGCATCGCTCCGATGGCCTAATTATGTCGGTGTCTGAAGATGGGCAAATGTGGACACAAGTCTGGCAGGCGGAAGAGCTGCAACCAGAATGGACGGTTGCGTTGACTCATTTTCATGCCGGCATCGATGTGCCGGGGCGTGAGGCGCGCTACTTAAAGTTTGAAACACGCAACCAGAAAGGTCGTTCGCTGCTGCTGAATCGTGTCGCGGTGTATGGTGACCTATAAGTGATGCTCAGCAAGTAATTTGCAAATACAATCAAGGGCGGCAATATTCGAGTAACCTTGCGCTGGCGATGATCAGCTGCGCAAGCTGGCGGCAGAGCTGACGGATACGATGGCATCACTATAACCTTCAATTGGAGGCAGATCCTTTGCGGTGCCTGTGACCACTTCGATCCCTTCGAGGCTTAGCTCATAATAGAGCCCTTTTAGGTGGATGGTTTCGGCATTGGGGTTTACGATCCGTAGTTGGATGGTAAACTGCATCGCACTGGTGTCGTTCGCGCTTTTTTTATCCCGACCACATCAACCTTAGGGCTTTCGTGATTTTTATCGAGTGTCGCACAACCACTCCAGCAGAGCGCAGCGAGATATGTGAGTAGGCAGAGTAGGCGGGATGGGAATTTGACAGAAAAAAATTGGAGGCAGAAAGATGGGCAAACTGTGGGACTTGTGGATTTTCGTAGCGTTTGCTTAAAGCACCCCAAGGGCATGACACTGCACGCCACGACGACAGATCGTTTTACTTCTTTTTGATCGGTAACAGGCCTGTCTGATAGGCGGCCGAAACGGCTGCGGGGGCATTGAGCACATTGAGCTTGTTGTAGACGTGGCGTATATGTGTGGAGACCGTGAAGAAGCTGATGCCCAGCTTCTGGGCGATTTCTTTTTTTAACAAACCATCGGCGAGGTGCCCAAGGACCTCTAACTCGCGACTCGATAGAGTGCTCTGAGATGCATCTGTAAGGGGCACCTGTTGATGAATCTGATTCATGATGTATTTGGCGACCTTGCTGTCGAGCAGTCCGCCGCCGTTGGCGACGGTCTCTATTGCGTCTTTGATCTGCTGAACCGTTGATGATTTTAACAGGTAGCCGCTGGCCCCTTTCTGTATGGCGGTTAAGACATCGCTTTCCGCATCGGATTGGGTGATGACGATAATCGCTGTCGTGGGCAAGTAATCGCGAAACCACTGCATCGCATCGAGCCCCGACATCTCCGGAAGGTTGAGGTCGAGTAGCAGGATGTCGGGGTTCAGCCCCTTCTTTGATTTGGGCTCCAGCGCCCGTAATGCGTGTTCTGCAGAGCCGAAGATGCCAATGAGCTCGATGGCGTCATCGAACTCAAAGGCGAGTTTGAGGACGTTGCGATACTCGGGATTGTCTTCGACGAGAATGACTCTGGTGGGAGTGGACATGAGGCTATTGAGCAATGAAGGGAAATTTTCGGTGGTTCAGTGTGAGGGTGATACGCATGCCGCCATTTTCAGGTTGGCCAATCTCTAACTGTGCATGCATGAGTTGTGCGCGGCGTTTGAGTGAAGGCGGCACCTCTGCACCTAGCTTAGCGGTGTAGCCTTGACCATTGTCTTGGATGGTGAGCTGAGTGCGTTGTGCATTCGCGGCTAAGTGCACGCTGAATTCAGTCGCACCGGAATGGCGACTGATATTGGCGAGGCATTCTTTGTAAAATAGGAATAGGTCGTTACGTGTGCGGAGTTTGAGTTTCTGCAGGAACGTCTCTCCCTCGACTTCGATTTGATAGTCCATGTCGTGCATCATGCGCTTGGCGATGCGATGCATGTCTTGCTTGAGGGTTCCCATAGGGTCGCGGGCCTCTTGCGAATTCGCACAGTAGCGAACTGCATCGCTGGTGCGTTCGGTCACGGCTCGCACTTCGCTGACGATGCGTTGAAGTTTCTCTTTTTCATCGACCGCATCGTGAGCGAGATCACTGAGTAGGCCGATCGCATGTAGATTCGCACCCAACTCGTCGTGCAGGTCGGCAGCAAAGCGCTTACGGATCTGGGTGATTTGACGCATCGCACGTATGCGTCCGGCCAGGTAGACAATCAGGATGCTGACTGCCAGTGCTGAGGCGAGGTAGCCCATCAGCCTGAGGTTGGCTTTCTGACGCGCATAGGCTTGATTGATCGCAGTCACGAGCTGTGGTCGTTCGGCTTCTAAATCGTGGCGTTTGGCGAGTTGCCGCATCCAAACGTCGAACGGTAGGATGTCGCCGTAGAAGTTACGGCCATCTGTGATTGCAGCTAAGTTGCGGTGGTGGTCGATGCCTTCAGCGTCAATGGCGATTGCTTTGCCCACTGCCACATTGGTATTTCCAGAGAACACTTCGATTTCGGCTAAGCCGAGAATGCCTCTTGGGGAGTTGGTAATTGTTTTGGTCGTGTCAGACTGGAGCACCGTGAATTTTAGATAGCGATAGTGCGCTTCCGGAAACTGAAACTGTAGGATGGGGCCACTCTTGTATATGCTATGCGATTGGTAGTCGACGAGTATCGTCGCATCGGAGAAGTCCGCTTGGTTGGCTGCGTCTATACGTATGTGTTTTGGCATGCCAAAGCCATCCCGATTGGCCCGTGGCACACTGTCGCTGATTTCCATTCCGTGGAGGTTGATTTGCCTCAGTAAGCTCGGTACTTCGAGGTCGAGTGTGAGAATCGGGACGCTTTCGACGGGGAAGTTACAGTAGAACGCGGTGCTTTGCGCGCCTTTGTAGTCGTCCATGAGATAGGGGACAAATCCATCCACGATGTAATCCTGCTTGTGGGCGGTGTATTTGTAACCAGGCCCAGGGGAAGTGGATGAAGCAGTGATGTGTTGCTGGAACGCTAGATTGCGTCCGTCTTTGACGAGCATGATTTCGGCGAGTTGCAGGACATACAAATGATCCCAGCCGCGTAAGCCGAGCTCGGTCGCGACGATGCGGACCCAAGAGGCGCGTAGGTTGCGGCACGAAATCACCAGCGGTGCCGCGCGGGGCAGTAGTGAGTCCGCTGCTGTAAAAGATGCGACGATGTGGCCTTGCGCATCGTCGTGGGTGCCTGCGAGGACATGGAAGGCGCGCGGGAAGCCATCGGCTTGGAATCCTTTTTGTGAATCTCGCCGAATGACCGGCACTAAGATGATCTCATCGATGGTTTGCGCCTGCGGTAGATTTACCTGGACCCATTCAGTTCGATTCGGATCTGGGATTTCCTGCGATTCTGAGCGGTAACCAATCGAACCGGAATCGCTGCGCATAGCGAGCGCTGGCAGTTGTTCGAGTTCGGCATTTAAGTCGCTCAAACGAGCTTCCAGTGCGGACAGATCCCAGTCCTCGTAAGGCACGCTCCCGCAAACTTGCTGGAGGACGATGCCGAGCAAAGCGATGTGACTGAGTATGCGATTGGGTGACATGGGCTGTGATTGAGGACAGAGGGACAGAGGACTGCGGGATTAAAATGTGTAAGCAATTATTGAATACAGGTGTCAGTAAATTCACAATAGGAGAAATTCGATTCGTGGTGAGTTTTTGTCGTATATTGTAGCGAATGGCTTTACGCCAAGAGAGCCCCGAAATTAGCTCAAACCTTTTGAAAATCGGTATTGCTGGATGCGAGTTAATTTCCTTCGGCAGCATCAAACGCAACCGCGTCGATCGCGACTCGATCGCCTTTCTTCGCGTCGACGCCGTTGACGCGGATGCCGATCACGACGCGTTCAAAGCCATCCGTAAGCTTAAAGGCTTCGGATTTATGGGACTGCCATTCCGTGCTGCCAGTTGTGAAGTCACCTGAGGCAATGAGTATGCCCGATTGAGGGAGCTGGGCGAGTGTGTTGAACTCGCCACCGTAAGTGAGGCGCTCATCTTTGGCATCTGCTGTGTAGCCCCAAACGGCCCATGATAGTTGGTTGCTGCCTTTGCTTTTGTAATCAAATCCGAAGGTATAGTTACCTGCGCTGGGAGCGGACAGGGTTTGATAGAAGTTGGTGCCCTTAGTCATGCCGCCGGTGATCAGGTAGGGGGCACGTTCATCGTGTTCTGCTAGGCGAAAACGGTCATTGAAAAGTGGAATATACCAGAGATCCAGCTCGGACGTTTGCACGGTAAACTCATCCCATTTGGCTGGCTCTTTGATACTGGATGCAAAATCGCCATTGCTGAGTAGGGCTTTGCTTGGAACTACGATTGCGGTAATGACGATATCACCGGTGATCTGATCGAATGCGCGATCCCAACCCTCAAATGCCCAGCCGTAGCCCGCTTGAATGGTGGGAGCCTCGGCTGCTTTGCCTTCGGCGATCAATTGCTCTAACGCGCCACCTCCTGTGCGCTTGAGTGTATCGGGGATCACGAATTTGACGGTGCAGATCGTTTTATAGTTTGCTGTAACCGTCGTTGATTCCGCTGGCATCCAGAAGAGAGTGGTCTCGGAGTCAGGGCTATCAATGATGCCCGCGGAGCTGGTCCAATTGTAGAACTTCTTGCCGTCTTTGCTGTCTGGCGCGTTGAGTGACAGAACGCTGCCACGTGCATAACTTCCTGAGCCATTTGCGTTCAAGACATTGAGTGGAAATTCTTTGGCGCTCGGAACTTCTACGGATAAGGTCGTATTGCCCGCGGGGATGGCATGCGTCGTGCCATTGATGACCAATTCAAAGGCGGTGTTGCTAGAAACGCTTACGGTGCCAGCGCCATCGTATAGAATGTCTGTGACAGTCTCACCGAACTTGAAGTTGTTGATGCCGTGGCGTTCTTGTTGATGGAGGCGCCATTCGACACGTTGCTGCTTGGCGTCGACTGTATGGAAGCCGAGCACGTTTTCGATGAACATGGAGATCGGGCCTAAGGCCGACCAACCACAGAAGTCTTTGCGCACGATGTGGCCATTGCGGCGCACGACCGGGTAGTCGCGGCTGGGGCTGTAGCATTCCCAGATCGTTTGTGGCTCGACCGCTTGATAGGTGCGATACATGTGCGCGAGCAGGTTCTCGGCAGCCTCATCGGCTTCGGCTTGATAGCCGTATTTTTCGATGGCCTTGGTGCCCATGTAAGCAGTCGGAAGCCAGATGCCTCCGCGCCAGTAGGCGCCATCTTCTCCGTAATAGTGGCGGTCATTGCGTGCAACGGTTACCCACGGGCGAATGCCGCCGAAGGTCTCTGGATCACGTAGGTGCTCGGCCATGCGAGCTGCTTGCTCAGGGGAGGCCATCTCGGCGAGTAAGGGCCAGTATGAGGCCGGTGTTTTCACTTTGAAGTGTTTGGAGCCGTCTTCGGAGATGTCGTAGTAGAAGCCGTCTTCCTCGTCCCAGTAGTAGGTATTCACGATTGCTTTGATGGCATCATATTTCGTCTTCCATTCGGCAGCGATGGCATCTTCGCCGATGCTTTCAGCCATGCGGTAAATCGCAAGTGCTGAGAGCCCTTGTTGAGCAATGGCATCCACCCATAAGGATTCTCGCTCGCGTGGCGTGTTGTCCATGCCGCTGGAGCAGCCGGACCATTGATAGCCGAGTTCCTTGGGGATCAAAGTGACTTCGGCGCTCTGGCCTTGTTGAGTTTCGAATCGCCATCCTGGCTCCAAGTTATCAAACCAATCGAAGTGTGTTTGCAGGTATTGGGTTTCGGTTAAGAGCGTGCGGGCATGCGCATCATCTCCGGTGAAGAGGTAGTTGCCATATTCGGCCCATGCAAAGAGTGGTGGATTGTCCGGGTGCTGTATGCCGAGCGGAAAGTTGCCATTGGAGTATTCCTTCGAATGAAAGGCTTCGTAGAAATTGTTCAGTGTTTCGACTCCGGGGAACTGCTCCGGTGAGTATTTGCAGAACAGGACCATGAAGGCCGTGTCCCAGATCCAGACATGGCTGGTGGCAAAGGCTTCATCCATGTAGGGGCTTTGGGGAAGACCTTCCTGAATGGCGACGTGATCCCACGCTTGCTCCCAAGCTGTCCAATACAGATCCACGTAGCCGGGCTCTTTGTCGAAGACGGGCTGTGGCACCCAGTCGCGGTCGAAGGGGGCTTGGTCAGTGTTGTTGGCCGCGGTGGCACTAAGGCACAGATGGACAAGCAGTAGGCTGCTGATGAGTGTTTTGAGCGAAGTCATTGGTGGTATACTGTCATTGGGTTTATCTGCAGCGGGCGCTGATAGGGCAGTGATGATTCCTAACGTGCAGAGTGTGAATGCTTTGATCATGAACTAAATTTCCTTTGGAACAGGCACACCCTCAGTATGGTTACGGAGTCTGCATTAATATGTGCCCAACAGTATAACAAAAAAACCGACTGATCGAAATCGCACAGATGTGCGATTTCGACGAGTCGGAAGGCGATGACGCATGCTTGAACCTTTAAAGGCATCGCATGGAATAGTCACCACATCGCACAGATGTGCGATGCGGTGACTTTAATACTGTGTATACTCTGCGGCTCAATCAGGGCCTGATGTCCCATCTGCTGATGGGGACCCTTCGCATTTTGTATCATAAAAAATGAATCAACTAACTTCCCTATTATGCCTAATCGCCACTGCGATATCGTTACCCGCAGCCGAATCGGTCTATGCCCCTGAGGTTGGCGAAGGACGCTATATCGTCACTCCGCAAGCTGCCGCGAGCCCTCGGGTCAACGGGCCGAGTATTTTCGGCGTCCGTCCAGGCAATCCATTTCTCTATGCTATCCCCGCGACGGGGGAGCGTCCGATGGAATTTTCCGTGGAGAACTTACCTGCGGGTCTAACCGTCAATCCGAAGAATGGCCACATTACCGGTCGTATTACTTCTGCGGAAAAGAAAACCTATCACGTCACGCTGCAGGCCAAAAACAGCAAAGGGAGTGATGCCAAAGCATTTCGGATCGTGGTCGGCGAGCAAATCGCACTGACCCCGCCGCTGGGGTGGAACAGCTGGAACTGCTGGCATCAAAAGGTTTCGCAAGCGAAGGTTCTGGAGTCGGCCAAGGCGATGTCGGATGCCGGGCTACAACGCGTCGGCTGGATGTATATCAATATGGACGATGGCTGGCAGGCCAAACGCGGCGGCAAACACAATGCCGTGATGCCCAACACCAAGTTTCCGGATATGAAGGGGATGGTGGATGAGATTCACGCGATGGGCTTCAAGGCGGGTATCTACCACACTCCGTGGGTGGGCTCGTATGCGGGGTATTGCGGCGGTAGTAGCAATCAAAAGGACGGGCATGATTGGCCTACGGACTCGGTCGATGGCGTCGGAGACCAGGAGCGCTATAACTATTTCCATATCGGGGAGCACAAGTTTGATAAGGAAGACACGCTGCAGTGGGCGGATTGGGGCATCGATTACCTGAAAGACGACTGGGTCTTGGCGCGCGATATTACACCTGCCGCGGTGGCGCGACGGAAAGAAGCGCTGCAGGACTGTGGCCGTGATATTGTGTACAGCCTTTCCAATACGGGCCCGCTAAAGTTCGCCGACACCTTTGTGAACGACAGTAACGCCTGGCGTATTTCCGCTGATATCCGAGGGGACTGGGATACCCGGGGCAAGGGTGCTGGCAGTATTCTCGCTATCATGAATCTGATGAAAGCCTGGGCGCCGCATTGTGGGCCAGGGCATTATCCGGATGCGGATATGATGGTGGTGGATGGCGTTCGTGGCGGAAAGCCTGCCAAGCTGACGGGCGATGAACAGTATACCCATGTCTCGCTGTGGTCGCTCTGGTCCAGTCCGATGCTGCTCGGGTCAGCGGTCGATAAAATGGGCGAGTTTGGGCTCAGTATTTTGTCGAATCCAGAAGTGCTGGAGATTCATCAGGATGCACTCTGCAATATGGCGACGGTCAAGAATTCGGATCCATTCGGACAGGTCTGGGTGAAGCCACTGGAGCATGGCGACACGGCAGTGGGTCTGATCAATTTGGCTGACGAACCGCGCGTGATTACCGCGGACTGGTCGGAGATCGAGGTGCAGGGAAAGCAGCTGGTTCGCGATGTGTGGCGTCAGCGCAACATTCAGGTGTTTGAAGGCGCTTTCTCCGCGATGGTTCCGTCCCATGGTACAGTGCTGCTGCGCTTGTCGGATCCAGTGGCTGGCAGCGTCGCGAAAGGAGAGGGTATGAAGCAACTGCCGTCAGCTCCAAAGATGAGGCCGAACGGTGGCGCCTTTACTGGAGAGACCATGGTTACATTTAAAACAGTCCCCGGTGCTACGATTCATTACACGCTGAACGGCTCCCGCCCGAATCAACAGTCGCCCATCTATACTGCGCCATTCAAGATTGCCTCCTTCACCGGGGTGAAGGCGGTGGCCATTCAGAGCGGAGTGGAGTCGGGCGTCAGCTCATCGCAATTTTTGGTTGCCCCGAAACGCATTCCTGAACCCGATGTGGATGCGACCACGCTTGAAAAAACGCGCTCATACGCCGAGTGGCGTGACGTGAATATCAACAAAACGGGGCGTTACGATGCGCCGTTCAAGCATCAAGGAACGGTCTATCAACAGGGACTCGGATTCTATGGCGCTGGCAGTATTAGCTACCCGCTCGATCCGAGTTACGAACGCTTTGTAGCGATGGCCTGTCTGGATGACTTCTCGGTCGAAGGCGCAACGGGACGCTTCGTCATTGAAATCGACGGCAAGCTTGCATCCGCCTCGCCCATGATGAAGAAGGGCGATCCGGCCTGGTTGTTTGATGTGAAAATTCCCGAAGGGGCCAAAACGATCACCTTAATTTGCTATCGGGATGGGGTTGGACCCCAATTCGTCTTCAATTACCTGAACTGCGGTTTTGTCTCTTCTGGACCTACGCAGGTTCAAACGATCACGCCCTCTGCGGAAAAACCGCGGCTTCCGGAGGTCGCTCTTTCTGAGTTGAACGAGCTGAATGTTACAAACGGCTGGAGACAGTGGCAGAAGAATCAGAACTTCAACGGGCAGCCACTGCAAATTGGGGGTACGGTTTATAAACAAGGGCTGGGCCTGCATGCCAATGCCGAGATCTCCTACGCACTGAAACCGGAGTGGCAGCGGTTTGTGGCCACGGTGGGCGTGCATGCGAGCGCCGGCGACAAAGGCTCGGTTCAATTCAGTGTGGAAGTGGACGGAACGGTTCTGGGATGCAGTCCTGTTTTGACGGGGAAATCGCCTGCGCATCACTTCAACATCGCGCTCCCCAAAGGTGCGCAGCAAATTCGCCTGATCTCCAGCGACGGCGGGGATGACATCATCTACGATCACGCGAACTGGGTGAACTGTGGATTTACAAGAATCAACGGCAACGAGTCTGCTGAAAACAAGCTGTCCGACGTCGTGTACAAGACCGTGAACGGGACGAGCGTGATGATGGACATTTATTATCCGGCAAAGAAGCGCGAGCGCGCGCCGGTCTTTTATTACACGCACGGTGGCGGCTGGTGGGCCGGAGATAAAAAATTAACAGGCCATGAAAAAGCGATCTTTCGCCAGTTGCTGGATGCGGGAGTGGTCTGTGTCAGCGCGAACTATCGTTATGCGGCACGGGGAAGCGCGGAGCATCCTGTGGACATGCGGGATTGCGTGGTCGATGCGCGGGATGGTTTGCGCTATTTGAAGAAGAACGAGCAGAAGCTGGGAATCAATGCCTCGCAGGTGGTGACTTTCGGCACCAGCGCGGGAGCTCATATCTCGTTGATGCTGAACTACAGCGCACCTGATTCTTTCGTCGGCGACTCCGAACTGGTGGCCTACGGGGTGCGTCCGGTTGCCGGAGTCTCCTGGCATGGCCCAGCCGATTTTACCGACAGCGATCTTTTTGTGCCAAATGGGTTCACTGGGCATTCCCCGAACCGTTTTACCGACCGCATCAGGACCGGCAGTCCTCGTATTTCGTACAAACAGGCGGATCCGGAGCTGAAAGCCATGATGCGTGAAGTCAGCCCGGTTCGCTATCTGACCAAGGACAGCCCGCCGATGCTTCAGTTCCATGGAGACCGTGACGGGACGATTCCCCTGAAACACGGGCAGCTGTTGCAAAAGAGGGCGGCCGAAGTAGGGGCCCCTTTTAAATTGATCATCGTCAAGGGCGCGAACCACGACTATAGCGAAAAACACACACCCACGGCAGATCAAATTATCCAGACTACCGTCGAGTTCGTGTTGAAGTCGTTACCTGAAAGCACTAAAGCTCCTTCGGCGCCAGCATTCAAGCCCGGGCAGCTATGGCTGGACAACAATGGCGTGCATATTAATGTCCACGGCGGCGGTGTCATGTTCCACGAAGGCACCTATTACTGGTACGGAGAGCATAAGGTTAAAGGAACAGCCGGAAACCGTGCTCAGGTAGGGGTGCGCGTTTATTCGTCCAAAGACCTTTGTAACTGGAAAGATGAAGGGGTGGCGCTGCAGGTGTCGGATGATCCCAAGAGCGACATAGCAAAGGGCTGCATTCTTGAGCGCCCAAAGGTGATCTACAATGCCAAAACCGGCAAGTTTGTGATGTGGTTTCATCTGGAATTGAAAGGTTATGGTTACCGGTCAGCCCGTTCAGGAATTGCCATTTCCGATAAGCCGGCGGGGCCGTTCAAATATGTCAGAAGTATTCGCCCGAATGCCGGACATTGGCCACAGAATGTGACCGAAGCACAAAAAGATAAGGCATCCATCGAGCGGACTAAAAAAGAGAAGGATAGCTTCTCCGGTGGACCGACACCAAAGCATGAACAGTATAATATTCTCGGGTCCCATTTTGAGGATGGTCAGATGGCCCGGGATATGAACCTGTTTGTCGATGATGATGGCAAAGGTTATCACATCTATTCTTCCGAGCATAATTCAACGCTGCACATCTCGCAGCTGACCGACGACTATCTGGATCACGCCGGAACCTACACTCGTAACTTCCCGTTCCGCTGGATGGAGGCCCCGGCGGTCTTCAAGCGAGGCGGAAAATATTATCTGATTGCTTCTGGATGCACCGGTTGGAACCCGAATACGGCCCGTTCGGCCGTAGCTGACTCCATTCTAGGTCCGTGGAAAGAATTGGGTAATCCCTGCATTGGCACGAACCCAGAGAACAGGATGGGGCCGAACAGAACCTTCGGTGGCCAAAGTACCTACGTTCTCAAGGTTCATGGAAAAAAGGATGCCTATATCGCCATGTTCGATATCTGGCGCCCGAACGATGCTATCGATGGGCGTTATATTTGGCTGCCAATACAATTCAATGAGAAGGGTATGACAATCGAATGGTCAAGTGAATGGGAACTGGATGTTTTTAACAAACAACAGAAAACATATTAATTCGAAGGAATGGGAATGAAACATTCAGTCGCCACTGTCCTCCTTATAATTTCAGCGCTCACCTTGAGCGCTTCTGAAATTGAAGAGCGCTTCCGCAGCCCGCCGGAAGCGACCAAGCCTTGGTGTTATTGGTACTGGCTGGATGGCGACATCTCAAAAGAGGGCATCACCAAAGACCTTGAATCGATGGCCAAGGTCGGCATCAAGCGCGCGATGATCGGAAATGTCAATGTGGGCAAAGCGCCTGCAAATCCGATCAAGATGTTATCACCTGAATGGTATGAGGCGACACACCATGCATTCAAAGAAGCGAACCGTGTGGGCGTGGAACTCTTGATGTTCAACGGCCCGGGGTGGAGTCAGTCGGGCGGCCCGTGGATCAAACCAGAGCAGTCGATGCGTCGAGTTACGTGGAGCGAGGTTTCCGCCAAAGGTGGAGCGTTCTCACACAAGATTCGTCCCAGTAATGTCCCTGCCGGTCAGGATATCGCCGTGTTGGCCGTGCCCGTTTTGCCGGCGGTGACCATCGTTGGCACTTCTGTGACGTCGGGCGTGTCTCTGGATCAATCCTCATGGATCTGGCTACCGAACGAAAATGCAGCGGTCAATGCACCGGCAGGAACTCGGTATTTTAAACGTGTCTTTGATGCGGATCCCGCCCATCTAGCCTCGGCGATCCTCACACTCACCGCCGATAACAGTTATGTTGTGACGGTGAATGGCGTTCAGGTGTTGAAAGATGATGACTGGGAAACCATCGAGACCGCGTCCATCATCGAGCACCTCAAGCCCGGGACAAACACCCTCGAAATCGCTGTTACAAATCCTGAACTCAGCCCAGCAGGCTTGATCGCCGCGGTGCAACTCAACGGCAAATCAGGTGAGACTCAAACGCTGTCAACGGACCCATCCTGGCTCTGCTCGACCAGGAAGTCTGGTGATTTTAACCCCGCGCAGATCATCGGGGCGATGAATGATAGGCCTTGGCTCCTTGCAAGATTTACTGGTGGGGATTCGAATGGTTCCGCGATCTTGCAGTTTAAGCATGACACAGCTTTCACCGCCCGAGCGCTGGTCGTCCATGGCAAGGCGCGCGGCAAACTCTATGCCCTGCAGGATGGCCAACGTACACTCGTTGCGGACATCCATGCCAATGGCGGTAGCGGCAAAACGGACTTCCTGCCGAACGCGATTGAGACGTTTAGCTTTAAAGACGTCACGGCCAGCGAGTTTGAATTAGTGTCCGATGCCAACTGCAAGGTTGAGCTGAACTCTGCGCCTAAAGTTGCGCAGGTGATCGAAAAGCAAATGGGGCGCATGCACCCGACGCCGAGCCCTACGTGGGAGTCCTATATCTTCCCTGACACCGTCGAACCCGATGACCTTGCAACGATGGTCAAACAAAGCAACGTGATCGACCTCAGTGATCAGCTCAATGCTGCGGGTGAGCTGCATTGCACGCTCCCTCCAGGAGACTGGGAGATTCTCTATTTTGGCATGATTACCACGGGTAAAAAGAATACGCCTGCTCCGCCATCCGCAACGGGTTTGGAAGTGGATAAAATGAGCACGAAGCACATTCGGTATCATTTCGATTCGATGTTTGGTCAGTTGCTGGAACACATGACTCCTAAGGAAAGGGCGGCCTTCAAGGGAATCACCATCGATAGCTATGAGGTCGGCTCACAGAACTGGACCGATGACTTCGTTGCTGAGTTTGAAACGCGTAACGGCTACAACCCGATTATGCTATTGCCAGTCATGACGGGGCGGGTGATCGATAGCGCGAAAACCTCCGATCAGTTCCTCTGGGATCTGCGCCGTACGGTGGCGGATATGATCGCGGAAAAATACGTCGGCGGCCTTCGAGATGTGGCGCATGAACATGACTTGACGCTTTGGTGCGAGAATTATGGACATTGGGGGTTCCCGGGTGAGTTCTTGGTTTACGCTGCTTATGCCGATATGATTGGTGGCGAGTTTTGGACTCAGAACCGTAATTTGGGCAGTATCGAATGTCGGGCTGCAAGTTCCGCCGGTCATATCTACGGGAAACGCAGAATCTTTGCAGAGGCTTTTACCAGCAGCCTAAGACTCGAACATCACCCCTATGCCTTCAAGGCGCGTGGTGAGGAACTCTTTTGCGAGGGCATCAATCACTTTGTCCTGCATGTCTACGCACACCAGGCCAGAGATGGAGTGCCAGGTAAAAATCCAGGGTTTGGTACGGCCTTCCATCGCAACACGCCGTGGTTCAACGAGGCGCAGTCTTGGGTGAAATATCTGCAACGTTGCCATACCATATTGCAGCTGGGTAATCCGGTGGCAGATGTCGCGGTGTATATCGGAGATTTCGCGCCGCAGATGACCGGCCCTGCAAACCCGGTCCCCGCGGGTTACGACTACGACTACATGGGCTCCGATGCGATTCTCAGAAATCTCGATGTGGTCGACGGCAAGTGGGTGGTCTTTGATGAAAATGATCCGAACCGCATTGCGGTCCGTTACTCCCTGTTAGCGATGCCCAAGGTCAAATACATCCGCCCGCAGGTACTGAAACGTCTCGGCGAACTGAAGGCCAAGGGCGGCAAAATTGTGAATGGTGTTCCTGTCAGCGCTGCCGTGCTACAGAATGCAGGCATTGCCCCGATTGTATCAGACACCACCTGTGCCATTCGCTGGAAGGCGCGTGAGCTGGATGACGGGATGCAATTCTTTCTCTCCAATTTTCAGAACACTGGCACATTTGAGGCGACGCTGCGCGTTCAAGGTAAGGTTCCGGAACTGTTTAATCCAGTGACGGGTGAGATCACCAAGCTCGCCCGCTATCAGAGTGTGGAAAACGGTACCCGCATCGTGATCAATATCAAAGACAGGTCGGATTCCTGCTTTATCGTATTTCGCGATAAGCCGTCCCAGCCATCGGTTGTCGGTGTCGCGACTTCGGCAGGTCCGGTTTCGCCTGCAGATCTCAAGCTGTTTTATGATGAGGATAATAAACTGACTGCAGAAACCGCGAGGGCAGGGGAGTACACGCTCACCATGAGCGATGGCACAAACCGTAAGGTGATCATTGAACAGGATGCCCAAGTATTCGCCATCGAGACGCCATGGCAGGATCAGAAACAGGACGCGCAAGGATACTCGGTTCTCAAGGAAACTAACTTCGATCTCTCCGCTGCCTTTGGCAAAGGTCAACGTGTGCTGCTGGATCTGGGCCAAGTGGAAGTGATGGCAAAAATCACGCTCAACGGCAAAACCTTCGACACACTCTGGATGCCGCCGTTTACGCTGGATGTCACCGATGCCCTGAAGTCGGGAAAGAATACACTGAAGGTTTTGGTGACCTCTACTTCAAAAGGGCAACCCAAGCTCGGCCAGGTCGTGCAGTTAAAAACTCTAACCCGCATGCCGATTAAGCAATAAATAGAACAGGTCGAATATAGCCATGACGGCCGCGCCTTATGGCAAACGTTCGATATCAAAAATATTTAGGGAAAAATCATGAAGAAGAAATTACAATTACTTGCCACCCTCATGTGGGGCGCTTCACTGGCACAGGTAAACGCTGCCGAACTGAAGGAAGCATTTAGCTCACCACCCGACGCGGCCCGCCCCGGCGTGTATTGGTATTTCATGGACGGCAACATGGATCGGGAGATGATGGAAGTCGATCTGGAGTCCATGCATAAAGCCGGACTGCGCAAGGCGCTGTTTCTTGAGGTCAACATCGGGGTGCCCCGCGGGCCGGTGGATTTCATGAGTGAAGCCTGGCAGGATAACTTTGCCAATGCGGCGAGGCATGCAGACCAACTGGGGATTGAGATCATACTGGGCACGGGGCCCGGCTGGGCGGGTTCCGGCGGACCATGGGTCAAACCGGAGCAGTCGATGCAGCACCTGTGCGCCAGTTCCGTACAGATCAATACACCCGGCCCCGCGCAGGTAAAACTGCCCGTTCCTGCACCTCTTCCGACATCACGGTTCGCCGGACTTTCAGGTCATCTGGTCAAGCAGCGCAACGAGTGGGTTGCCGATGTGGCGGTTCTCGCCTTCCCAACGCCAGCACCGACCCCGGCACCGCACCATCTGGATGTCAAAGCGCTGCAAAAAACGGATCCTTATTCGATCTGGAAACATGTGCTCCGGCAGGTGCCGTCAACCGCCGAGTATCCTGAGCCAGCGGCGACTGCTGTGATTCAACCGGACACCATGATCGATCTGACGGATAAGATGCGGCCCGACGGTAGCCTCGACTGGCAGGTGCCTCCCGGCAACTGGACGGTGATGCGCTTTGCGGCACGTAGCACGGGGCAGACCACCCGTCCAGCACCCGCGCCTGGCCATGGCTTCGAAGTCGACAAATTCGACGCCAAGGCGTTTGCATTTCATTTTGAGAATTTCCACCAAAAGCTGATGGATAAAGTGGGCCCACGCCGTCCCAATCGTGGCTGGACCGCACTGCACCTCGACAGCTGGGAGATGAGCTCGCAAAACTGGACCAAAGCGTTTCGTGAAGCATTTCAAAAGCAGTGTGGCTATGATCCGCAACCGTTCTACCCCACCTATCACGGGCTGATTGTCGGTTCACGCAAACAGACCGAGCGCTTTCTCTACGATATGCGCCGGGTCGCTCAGGAGTTGCTGCTGGATCAGTATGTGCAGACTATCAAGGATACCGCGCACAAGAACGGATTCTATTACACCAGCCAGGGCTACGACATGAACCCAGCGGGTGATTTGGACATTCTCTCCATGGCCGATATTCCCTCCTGTGAATTTTGGATCAACAATCAGGTCGATACCATCTACAGCTGTGTCGAGGCGGTTTCGGCGGCGCACACCATGGGCAAACCCATTGTCCGTGCCGAGGCCTTTACCTCGGGGGGCGGGGTCTATGGGGTGAGTCCCGGCGACATGAAGAACCAGACCAACTGGGCCTTCGCCATGGGCATCAATGAGTTTATCTTTCACACCTTCCAGCATCAACCGCTGGGCAAGGAAGGTCCGCGGCCCGGTATGACGATGGGGGGGCATGGTATTCATTGGCATCGCAATCAGACCTTCTGGCCGCTGGTGGGATCCTACCACGAATATATTGCGCGGTGCGGGCAGCTCCTGCGTCAGGGCGTGAGCGTATCGGACGTGCTTTACCTCACCCCGGAAGGCGCGCCGAGCATTTTCCTCGCACCCGAAGGTGCGTTGGATGCCAACAAGGATAAGCATTCCTATGGATTTGACGCAGTCAGCCCGCGCATTCTGATGCAACGCGCCGAGGTGACAGACGGAAAAATTGCGTTTGATCAAGGCTCGTCCTACAGTCTGATGGTCCTGCCTAAGGTAGAGACCATGACCCCCGAGTTACTTGAAAAAATAACGGAACTGGTCAAAGCAGGGGCGACCATTTATGGCACGCCTCCCGTTGCCTCTCCCAGCCTGATCGGTTTTCCCGACTGTGACGCCCGCGTGCAGACGCTGGTGGAAGCGCTCTGGGGTAAGGACTCCGAAGCAGTTCGACGGGTCGGCAAAGGTCGGGTCATCCGTGGTGAAGTCGAAGCAATCGCTGCGCTGGATTTGTCCGAGAGCGCGAACTGGATCTGGCAGGATGAAGGGAATCCTGCGGTTTCAGCGGCGGTGGGGACCGTTTATTTTACGAAGTCATTCAACATCCAGAATCTGGATGCTCTAAAATCCGCGCTCATCCAGGCGACGGCCGACAATGATTTCAAACTCAGCATCAATGGCCGCTCGGTTATGGAGGGGGACAGTTTTCACAATATCTATTCGGAGGATATTCTGGATGCACTGCGCCCTGGAGAGAATATGGTTTCGGTGATTGTGGACAATGGAGGGGATGCGCCTAACCCGGCCGGACTCATTGCTGCCATTCAGTTGAACAGCGCAGACGGTTCCACGGTGAAGATCGTGTCTGACCAAAGCTGGAACGCCAGCCCAGACGGACAGACTTGGTCCACATCCAAGGTGCTTGGTCGCGGGGGGATGCGCCCATGGAATCTGAAGGGGAAACAACCCTCGAAGTCGGCACAGTATCCAAATTACCAATACACCGCAGCTTTACTTGAGCAAGCTGGTCAGCCGAAGATCTTTTCCAGCGATGGCAATCTTCGCTTCCACCAACGGCGCACGGCCGAGCGCGATATTTTTTTCGTAGCCAATCGAGACGCTGGCCCTTCCTCCTGCACGGGTGTCTTCCGTACCGACGGGGCGAATCCCGAGCTGTGGGATCCAAGCAATGGCAGCGCCAAGGCACTGTCCTCTTTCAGCAAGCAGAAGAACGGCACCGTCAGTGTCCCGCTTCAGTTTGCGGCGCACGAAGGGGTTTTCATCGTCTTTGACCGCACGGCAACGGCTGAGCAGGGGGAGGGCGCTAATTTTGCATCGCTCAAGCCCGTGCAGTCCATCAATGGGAAATGGCAGGTGACCTTCGACCCAACCTGGGGCGGCCCGGACCAGCCTGTTTCCTTTGACAAACTAACGGATTGGACTACACACCAGCTAAGCGGAATTAAATACTACAGCGGCATCGCCGTCTATGAGACGCGCTTTGACAGCAACTCGGCCGAGCTGGATTCCGAGACGCTACTGGATCTGGGGAAGGTCGAGGATATGGCCCGGGTCACGCTCAACGGTAAGCCGCTTGGAACGGTTTGGAGCGCGCCCTACCGAGTGACCATCCCCGCAGGTTTATTGAAGAAGTCCGATAACCTCTTGAAAATCGAAGTGGTCAATACCTGGCACAATCGTCTGGTGGGTGATACGCAGCCGAAAGATAAGGACGCGAGAAAGCTACAGTGGGATAACGGACTGATGGGCGGAAGGTCCTATTCTACTGGACGTTATACCTTTTCAAATAGACCGGATGCAGGAGGCAAGCTCCATCTCGCCGGTCTGATCGGGCCAGTACGAATTCAGCGATTTGAAAGCAACTAACATTAACCAAAAAAGAGGAGAAGTGAGGATGAAGCGTTTATTATTATTAATGATGGTTGTGGTGGCCCAGAGCGGGCTGGCCGGGGCTGAGGTTACGGATCTGCGGTGCGAGCATCAGGTCAATCCGCTAGGGATTGATTGCAAAGCGCCGCGCCTTTCGTGGCAGTTGGATACAAAAGAGCGGGGCGCTCAACAGGTGGCGTATCAGGTGTTGGTGGCGTCCACCCCGGAACTGCTAGCGCAGCACCAAGGAGATCTGTGGGACAGCGGGAAAGTAGCGTCGGATCAGGCGTGTCAGGTTGAGTACTCCGGTAAGCCGCTTGTGTCGCACCAGAGCTGTTTCTGGAAAGTGAAAGCATGGCAGGCGGGGCAGCCGCAGGCGCAGTGGAGTCAGCCGGCCAAATGGACGACCGCGTTTCTTTCGCCAGACGAGTGGCGCGCTCAATGGATTGCGATGCCTTCCCCTCCGAAATATCAGGCGCCGAATCTTGAAGGTGCCAAGTGGATTTGGGATTTGCGGGACGGCGAGACGATTGAAACCATGGCACCAGGTCCTTGTCATTTGTCGCGCACGTTCAGTTTGCCGAAGGGCGCGACGGTTGAAAGTGCGCAACTAATGGTCACTGCGGACAATTCCGCCACGATCAAGGTGAACGGCAAAGTGGTCGCCGAAACGGCGGATTGGAAACACGGCAAAATTGTGGACGTGAAGGATCAGCTGATTACCGGAGAAAATACGCTGAAGATTCTGGCGGTGAACGGTACGGACCGCCCGAGTCCTGCCGGCATGATCTGTAGCCTGAGCGTGATGCTCGGAAATGGGAAGATCCACCGGGTTGTCAGTGATAAACAGTGGTCGGTTGCTGATGTCGATGTGTATAAAGCGGCCACCGAGATTGCGCCGTGGCAAAACGGGCCTTGGGGTAAACAGGTTGGTTTTAAGCTTATTGAGCAGGTGCAAGGGTTGCCAGTTTTCCGGAAGTCATTCGCGATCAATGCGGGACTAAAGAAGGCGCTGGTGAATGTGGCCGGGCTGGGCCACTACGAACTTTTCGTGAATGGGCAGAAAGCCGGAGATCGGTTTCTGGATGCGCCGTGGTCGGCGTATGAGAAGACGGCCTATTACAGCAGCTATGATATCACGGATCTGTTGCGCGAAGGTGAGAATGAGTTCCGGATCATGTTGGGGAAGGGGTTTTATAATACCCAGGGGGATCGGCGTGTTCACGGGGTTAAGGAAGCCGGTCAGCTGATGGCGATTCTCGAGGCGCGTATGGAATATGCGGACGGGAATACTGTTGCTGTTATCACCGATAACACGTGGGATGCCGCCAGCGGCCCGATCCTGCACAGTGCTATCCTGGCGGGGAGTGATTACGACGCGCGGCTCGCTGAACCGGTGGCCTGGTTGAAGGCGAAAGAAACAAAAGCCGAGGCCGTATTGCGCGCGTCCGAGTCGCCGGCGATGAAGACGTTTGAACGGCTGATGCCCGTCAAGCCAGCTGAAGAGCCGGAACCAAGCGTGTTCGTTTATGATTTCGGACAGAATCTTTCAGCAATTCCATGGATTACTGTGCGCGGTAAAAAGGGACAGACCGTTCGCCTGACTCCGGCAGAACAGCGTCATGGGCAGACCGATCGCCATAACAACGGGACCGGCCGAGTCAACCAGGCGGGCGTCGGCGCTCCGAACTACTATGAGTATACGTTGGGCGGCGAGTCGTCTGAAAGCTGGGCGCCGCAGTTTACCTATGGCGGATTTCAGTATCTGGAAGTGACTGGGGCGGTGCCTGCCGGGCACCCCAACCCGAAAAACCTTCCGGTGATCGAAGAGATTAAATCGGTACACGTGCGTTCATCGGCGCGGTCGGTGGGTGCTTTTTCCTGCTCGAATCCGTTGTTTGGCAAGATTGATAAATCGATTGATCGTGCGGTGCGGAGTAATCTTGCGCATGTGCTGACGGACTGCCCGACCCGCGAAAAACTGGGTTGGCTCGAAGTCTCGTATTTGATGGGACCGTCTATTTCTCGGCGTTATGATCTGTCGCGATTGTTCGCCAAGGTTACGCGGGATATCCGGGACTCTCAGGGCGAGGATGGAGCGATCTATACGGTTGCACCCAATTATCCAAATTTCAGAAACGCATTCCGTTACACGCCGGAATGGGGCGCGGCTGGTGTCATCCTTCCGTGGCAGCTCTATCGCTGGTATGGCGATCAACGGGTGCTACAGGAAAATCTGCCAGCCATGAAGAGGTTCGTGGATTATATGAAAAACACCAGCACCGATCTGGTGCCGAAAGCCGGGCTGGGCGACTGGTATGATTACGGACACGGCAAAGGTTCCGGCGCGGCCAAATTCACACCGGCCACATTGACGGCTATGGCCACGTTCTACCGTTGCGCCGATATCGTCTCGAAAACAGCCGCGGTGCTGGGCGATCAAAAGGATGCCGAGACCTACCGCAAATTAGCCGCGGAGATCCGCACCAAATTCAACGCAAAATTTTATACCGGAAACGGGCAGTATAAGAACCACGGCAGCTGTCAGACGGCCAACGCCATGGCGCTGGTAACCGGCTTGTGCGAGCCGGAAAATGAACAGACCGTGCTGGCGGCTATCCTTGCTGACCTAAAAAAACGGGGCTACCAGCAGACCGCCGGTGATGTCGGATTTCACTACTTGGTCGAGGCGCTTGGCCGTAATAGCTGCGACGAGACGGTCAGCAAGGTGCTCAACCGTCGGGACGAGGGCAGTTACGGGTTTATCATTGACCGGGGTTGGTCCGCGTTGCCGGAAGCCTGGGATGCCAATACACACGCATCGATGAATCACTGTATGCTCGGGCATGCACAGCAATGGTTCTACATAAATGTACTTGGGATCCAACAATCGGAGGATTCCGCGGGATTCCGAAAGCTTGTGATTAAACCCGCGTTGGTATCCGGCTTGGAATGGGCCAAGGGGCATTACGACTCGGTGCAAGGCCGCATCAGCGTGGAGTGGAAAAAGAAGGGCAGTCGTTTGACAATGGACGTTACCATCCCCGCCAATACCACCGCGACGGTTTATGTACCTGCGAAGGATGTGGCTTCTGTCACAGAATCAGGCAATCCGGCGTCTCAGTCGGAAGGCGTCAAGTTTTTGCGCATGGAGCAAGACCGGGCGGTGCTTGAAGTTGCGTCGGGCAGCTATGAGTTCGAAGCACGGTAGAATTGATGAACCCAAAAACGAAGGAGTCAGGGAAATGAGAATAAAATATCGACACCTCTTCGTAGTCATACTGTTGGGGTTACTCTGCAACCCGCTGTTTGCTGACGAAAAGCCGCAATATGATGTGGCGGCGTTCTATTGGCCGTCGCTGCACCATGACGCGCGTTGGGCGCCGTTCTTCCCCGGAGGCGGGGCGGATGGCGAATGGGAAAGCATCCGCAACTGCATGCCGAAGTGGGAAGGGCACTGGCAACCCCGTGTGCCTGCGTGGGGATATCTGCACGACAACGACCCAAAGGTGATGGAGAAGAAGATCGATGCCGCCACCAGCCACGGGGTCAATGTAATGATCTATGATTGGTACTGGTTCGATAACCAGCCGTTCCTTGAAAGTGCGCTCAACGACGGATTCCTAAAAGCGAAGAACGTCGATCAAATGAAGTTCTATCTGATGTGGGCTAATCATGATGCCAACACGGCATGGGATATTCGCCGTTCGCATCAGATGGAAACCATTTGGCCGGGCAGTGTTGACTTCCCAACGTTCAAAACGGTGGTCGCGCGTGTGATTGAAAAATATTTTTCACATCCCTCCTATTATAAAATCGACGGCAAACCGGTCTTTTCAATCTACGACATTAACAACTTGGTCAAGGGGTTGGGCGGCGTTCAGCAGGCGGTTGCGGCACTCGACTATTTCCGGGCGGAAGTGAAGAAGGCGGGATTCCCTGACCTCCATTTTCAGATGATATATTGGGCGCAGGTCCCTAAAATTGACGATTCCGGATTCGCGAGCAACAAAGGGACGGCCGCCAATACCATCAAAACATTTAAGGTGGACTCACTGACGAACTATCAGTTCGTGCACCTTGCGCCACCCATACCGGATTACAACCAGTGGGCGGACAAGGCACTGGCCAACTGGCCGAACTGGTCAAAGCAGTTTGACATTCCGTACTTTCCGCATGTCTCCATTGGATGGGACAACAACGCTCGCTTTGTCGGCAAGCGGGGTGCAGTCACCGAGAACGTGAACCCTCAAACATTTAAGAAGTATCTGCTCAAGGCCAAAGCCTACGCCGACGCGCATCCGGATGAGACAAACTTAATCACCATCAACGCATGGAACGAGTGGGTGGAAGGCAGCTACCTCGAACCAGACGAACGCTTCGGCATGGGTTATCTCGAGGCAGTGAAAGATGTTTTTGTAACGCAGCAGAATGGTGTCGAGCCCAGTGATGCGGTGAAGAGGTAGCGTGATGGAAGATCGGCAGCGACCTTGCGGATGGATGCATAGGATACGATAATCCCAGTTCACGTTTAGCTTCTTCAGAGGTGTAGGTCTTGCCCGGGGTCTGGATGGCCTCGACGGCCAGATAGTAATCTTCCATGTCCTGAAGGTGTTCCAAGATGGCTTCCCGTGCATAGTAAGTCTTGGTGCGTCCGGTCTTTTTAGCTAAAGACTCCAGGCAATTCTCGATCTAATCGAATCGCTAACATGACCGTAAATACTGCACTGCAATACGCGTATAGTAAGTCAGTTTTTCCTTCCTTCAGCCGTGGGACTTGGCACCTTATGGATAAAAGTTAATTACACGCATCACAAATAGATTGAGGCAAGGAACAGGATGAACCAATTTACAAACAATAACCGGACATACAAAACAGGAAGTTTCGTGATGGGGAGAATGAATCATAAAATGGTGGGAAAAATCGCTTTTGCTTTTGGTCTTCTTTTTGCAGCGGCACAGTTAAACGCTGCTGAAGAGGTGTACGCTCCTGAAGTGGGCGAAGGTCGCTATATCGCCTCTGGTCCTGCGCGGGTTCAAACAATTTCGCCCTCTGCAGGAAAGCCCCCGCTTCCGCATGTTTCCGTTGCTGATTTGAATGGGCTGAATGTCAAAAATGGTTGGAGACTTTGGCGGAAGAATCGGAACATCAACGGCCAGCCACTGCAAATTGGCGAGAACGTCTACCAAGCCGGTTTGGGTATGCACGCCGATGCCGAGATTACTTACGCATTAAAACCGGATTGGAAGCGTTTTGTGGCCACGGTAGGCGTACATGTGGACTCTGGCAAGGAGGGGTCGGTTCAATTTATCGTGGAAGTGGACGGAACGGAGTTGGGGCGCAGTCCTGTTTTGACGGGAAAATCGCCTGCGCATCATTTCAACATTACGTTGCCGAAAGGCTCGCAACAGATTCGCTTGATCTCCAATGACGGTGGGGACGGTAATGCTTATGACCACGCGAACTGGGTGAATTGTGGCTTTATCATCTCCGGCGTCAAGAATGCCTCCGTGTCCTCAGCGGAGGAAAATCCTCAATCGTGGGGACGTGATGGCATACGCTTAATTAAAAAATGTCTTGTGGCGATCGGTCTCGCTTACGATCAGAGTTTACCGGCGGACCCTGCACTGAAGGCGCAATCGCTTGCCGATCTAGAGCAACGCTTGGTAGCGATTGACCATGAACTGCAAGGGCTGGCTCGCTTCAGTCTGATCTCGGGTGCTGGAGCAATCGGCTACCGATCTCGAGCATACTCTACACCGGAGGAATCGGCCTGGGTGGAAATTCAGTTCGAGCAAGCGGAACGACTCGACGAGCTGATGTTGGTGCCGGCGCTTTGGCGAAATAGCGAAAGCGGATTTCAGTCGGACGGGTTTCCCGAAGCCTTTCGGGTCTTTGCTGGAACCGCGGGGGATGAGCAGGGAAAACTGATCGCGGAGGTGACGCAACAGGACGATATCCTGCCTCGCATCGCTCCGCTGGTTATTCCGCTCAAGGGGGTGCTTGCATCCTGGGTCCGGATCGAGACCACGCATTTGAGCCCCCGGGCGGTTGATGAAAACCTAGTATTTCAACTTGCGGAGATGCTTGTCTTCAGCGGAGAGGAAAATATGGCCCTCCACCGATCGCTTAACACCTCGCCAAACGAAATGGATGGGGGCATTGCTTGGGATCCCAGCTATGCGACAGACGGATTTTTGCCCTATATCATGCATTCTGGGCAGTCCCCCAAACGGCAAGGCTACTTGAGTCGGTTTTCGAACAACCTCTCTTCTGCCAGCGCCCCTCCGTCTTTGACCATCGACCTGCAACAGATTCAACCCATTACGCGCATACACCTTCACGCGCTCTCTCAGGGCGATACCGTCCCTCAGGCCAGCACAGAAAGTATCGGATTTCCTCAGCACCTGCAGATCGAGGGGGCGGTCCATGCCGACTTTTCCGATCGCCGCCTGCTTCTCGATTTAAACCATGAAAGCCCTTATGACAGGGGGCCAATCATGACCTTTAATCTCCCGGACACGCATTGCCGCTATGTTCGGCTTACCGCCCTGAAACCCTACATCTATGAGAAAGGCCCTCATCGAAAGGGGCGGATCGGATTAGCTGAAATTGAGATTTACTCGGGGGGGGAGAGTGTGGCTCTTGGCAAGGCCGTTTCTTCCAGTTTTAAAGAGGCACAAGGGGAGTGGAGCCCTCTAAACGCGTTGACCGATGGTAGTAATATTTACGGCGTCATTCTGCCGCTACACGAGTGGCTTAATCAGCTCGCGCGGCGGCATGACCTGGAGACCGAACGGCCGCGTGTATCTGAAGAACTTCTCTCTCGTTATGCCCGGCAACAAACCAATTTGAGACGTATGATATGGCTGGCCGCCTTACTCACGTTCGGAATCGGATTTACGATCCTGATCAACCGCACGTTGCGTATGCGGGAGATGAATAAATTGCGCGAACGTTTAGCTGCTGACCTGCACGATGAACTCGGCGCCAACCTGCACACGATCGGGTTGCTCAGCGATTTGGCGGAGAAAAACAAAGCCGTTCCCCATGAACTGTCGCGCCTGCATAGACGCATGCGGGATCTTACGGAACGAACCGGCACGGCCGTGCGCCATTGCACGGGTATGCTTGAAAAAAGTGGGCTTTACACCGAGCTGGTTGAAGATATGCAACGGGCAGCTCAGCGCATTATGGCCAAGCTCGATCACCGGATTTCCATAGAAGGCGAGGAGTTTCTGGCTCAGCTTAACCCGCGCACCCGCGTGGATCTATTCCTGTTCTATAAAGAGTGCCTCGTGAATATCGGGCGCCACTCCGGTGCCACTCAATTCAGTACGCACCTCGTCGCCGATGCCAAACAGATCCGGCTTGTCATTGCGGATAACGGGCGGGGACTGGAACGCGTTCCTTCCTCGCTCAAACGCCGTGCACGGTTGCTCGGTGCTAAAATAACAATCCAAAGCCCGGAAGCCGGCGGAACCCGCATCCAGTTAGCTTTTCAGCCACACCGTAACCAAAGGACTCGCTCATGAATACGCCCATCCATATTATGCTTGTTGAAGATCATCCGGAATACAGAGAGGTCATTGAAATGGCGTTGGCTCAGGAGTCCGACCTGAATCTGGCGTCTCAATTCGGCACGGCAGAAACGGCGCTGCGCAGTATCCAGGACAACCGCTTGGGAAATAGAATTGATATGGTTCTGCTCGATATAAATCTACCCGGCATGAGTGGTTTGGAGGCATTGCCTTGGTTCAAAAAATATGTGCCGGAAACCAGAATAATCTTGCTCACGCAGTCCGACATGGAAGCGGATGTTTTACAGGCGATCAGCCAAGGCGCTTCAGGCTATTTATTGAAATCCTCCACGCTCCAGCAGATTGTTGACGGCATCCGCGTGGTGATTTCCGGCGGGGCTTCCTTGGATAGCGGAGTGGCCAGTTTTATTTTGAAAACCCTGAAAGCCAAACTTTCAAAAGATGCGATGAAGGTCGCCTTATCGGAGCGGGAACTCGAAGTGCTCACGTTACTGGCCGAAGGGCTCTCTAAAAAAGAGATTGCGGATCGCTTAAAAATTGGCACCACCACCGTCGTGACTCACGTCACTCATATCTACGAAAAACTGGATGTCACCAGTGCCCCGGCCGCGGTGAATCGCGCCCATCGCATGGGCATCTTTTCCGACGAAGAATAGCGGTCGCGCATGGCGAATTCCGTCATTTCTGGCCCGAATCCGGCATCCTATAAATATAGGATACTCAGATTTTTTTTATGGTGTATGATTCCCCTCAATTCAGCGACGTTTTAAATCTTGAGCGTGAGCGTAGGTACCGCTCACGTCGCTGTTAACCAATAACAGGAGAATCAAATGAAGAAAGTATACATTACAATCATTGGGCTGAGTTGCTTGGCGGGGAACGCGTTTGCGGCTCTCACCATTGTTCAACCCACAAGCTACACCTATGTAGGAAACGCACCACAGGCTGGTAGCATCGATGAGACCATTGATGGAGATGGGCTCAGCTTCGCGCTCAATACAGGGGATGCTGTTCCCGGCGTTTTGCCAACACATGAGTCAATGTACCCTAGTGGGGGAGGAACTACCGGTGTGCGATGGTTCGTCGAATCCCAAAACAACCCCATTACCGACATTACCTTTAATCTTGGTGCCGAGTATGATCTCGGGTCAGTAATACTCTGGAACTATAACGAAACTCAGGATGCTTTTCCAGATGGCCAAACCCAACGCGGGATTAGCTCAGTGACGGCCTCGTTCTCAACTGATGGCCTGAGTTTCACTGGAGCCACCACCTTGAATTTTGCTGAGGCCGGGGGCCTCCCCGTTGCCGGACAGACCGTGGGCATGGTTGCGTCTGATGTCCAGTACGTCAAATTCACCGATTTCGTCACTCATGGCGACACCGTCCTTACAGGCTTCTCAGAAATCCGCTTCGCGGCTGCGGCTATCCCCGAGCCAGCAACGGCCAGCATGCTGCTGGGGCTCGGCGCGTCACTGATGGTGTTCCTTCGTCGCCGCTTACATTAAGCACAGAAACGACAGATTTGATCAGAAGCCTTCCGGCGGAGTATGAGGTGGCGGTGCACGGGCACCTCATACTCCGTTACACGGCGGGCGTTTCGGCTGATGCATTACGTGCTCCGCTGAATCTGGACAAATTTGAACTGACGGATAATCAGACGCTTTATATTGTGGGCGGTGCGATTGTGACCGGCCGCGTGGAAGCGCGTGGCGATAATATCCGGATCCTCGGGCGTGGGCTATTGGAGAATTCGACGGATGCGCATCATTGGAACTATATGATTTTACAAACAATAACCGTACATACAAAACAGGGAGTTTCGTGAGGGGGAGAATGAATTATTAGGAAAACAAGATGATAAATAAAAATTGGATGATTCGTGCCTTGGCGATGTGTATCGCTGCTATTGCTGTGGCAGGGGAGTCCCAGTCAATTGAACTGAGCAGTCGTAATGTTCGTTTCAAATATACGGTCGATGCGAAGCAGGCCTTGCATTTGGAGTCGGTAACTTCGGTGGACGGTCAGTGGGTGTCGCCGCTGACAGGGGCGCTGTTTACGTCGACGCCTTGTCATTTGGGGAACAGCCCTCGCTTTATCAGTCCGCTATCAATCGTCACGGACGACGGCAGTAGCGGTATTGAGCTTATTTATCAATCGCACGAACTGGATCAATCACATGCGGACTACGAGCATCTGACGATTACGATGCGCGATCAGCTGCATCCGATTACAGTGGAACTGCACCAGAAAGCGTATGTGAACGAAGACACGATTGTGCAGTGGATGGTGTTGAACAACGGATTAGAATCGCCGATTCAAGTGCCGCGTCTGGACTCGCTCTATTTTCGGGCCGACGCCAAAAAGGATATTTATTTGGAGTGGTACGGCAGCAACGAGTATTACACTGCGGGCCGCCCGTTCCGTGAGAAACTGAACATGGGGACGCGCCTGCTGGAAAGCCGTGACGGCAACCGCCACAAAGCGGGCCCGATTCCGGCCTTTATTCTGGGCTTTGGCGAACAGCCGACCGAAACGTCGGGCGCGTGTATGATCGCCGCGCTGGAGTGGCCGGGCAGTTCGCGGTTCTCGTTTGAAATCAGTGAGCCGCACAGAAAACGAGACTTGGAAGTCTCCGCTGGCGTGAATCAGTCGCAAGCTCCTGTCGTGGAACCAGCCGAGTCGATGACCACGCCGCGCGCGATTTATACTTTCAGCCCGGCCGGAATCGGCCCAGCCAGCCGGAGCCTGCACCGCTTTGCTCGCAAGCACTTTTTGCCAGGTGGTGATCGCCTGCGCCCAATTGATAACAACTCGTGGGAAGGCTGTTATATGGATGTCAATGAGGCTTCGATTATCCAAATGATGGAAGACAGCGCGGGGCTTGGTATCGAACTCTATGTGCTCGACGACGGGTGGTTCGGTAACGGCTCGGATGCACGAGTGACAGCTGGCATCGGACTGGGCGATTGGCAGTTTAATCAAGCACGTTTTCCGAACGGACTGGATAACGTGATGAAAGCCGCCAAGAAGTTGGATATTGAGTTTGGTATATGGTTCGAGCCGGAAATGGTGTGTCGCCGCAGCAAGCTTTATCGGGAGCACCCGGAGTGGGTTATGCTCAACCCGGGGCGCAATGGAGCCGAGCAACGCGGGCAGTTAGCGCTGGATGTGGCCAATCCCGAAGTGCAGGATTTTATGTTTAAGGTCGTGGATGATGTGCTCTGTGCGTATCCGTCGATTCGCTACATCAAGTGGGACGCCAATTCGAATATCAACAATCCCTATTCGCCGTATCTGAGTGCGAATCGACAGGGCAATATGATTAACGCCTATAATGAGGGGTATTTGAGCGTGATGAAACGTCTGGTTGAGAAACATCCGACCGTGGATTTTATGGCCTGTGCGGCGGGCGGAGGTCGTGCGAACTTGGGCGCGATGCGCTATAGCCATACTTTCTGGCCGAGCGACGCAACGAATCCCGCTTATCGCCTTCCCGCACAGTGGAACTTTTCACGCTTCATGCCGCCGCTGGCGATTACCGGCCACGTGACGCATGCCGGTGGTGAGGCGTTTTTGCCCAAGTTCCGTTTCGATGTTTCGATGATGGGGCAGTTGGGCATGGAGGTCGATACCCGCAGTTCGTCGCCGGAATATCTGTCCGCCGCTCGTAGTGGCATTGCCGCGTATAAACAGATTCGTCCGATTGTGCAGCAGGGCGATCAATACCGGCATGCGCATCCGTCGGACTCTAACACGCCATCCATGAATTTTGTTGCGCAGGATAAACAGTCCGCACTGGTTCTTGCTTATCAAACGTCAGAAATTAAAGAGCCGCTTAGTTTCAACACGCCAGTTTCTGGTTTAGAGCCGTCACGCATGTATACGCTCACAGAGATCAATTTGCCAGAAGACGATGCGCAACCGCGTGTTGCGAAGGGTATTCAAAGGCAACAGTCAGGAGCCGCTTGGATGCAGACTGGCATTCCGTTGGTTTTCACGCGTCAGTATGATAGTGCTGCCATGGTTCTAAGGTAGATAATTTCTGAAAGCCGCTTTTCGCTGAGATCACGCGAAAAGCGATTTCCTATCCATTCAAGCATCTCCGACTGATACATAAGGATGTGCTTGTCAAAGAGGGGCACTTGATTGCCAAGTGGGGGTGATTACTCGCCGCCTGCAACTCCTTCCATGTCATCTTCTATAGATCCCGCCAGGCTGCTCGGGCCAGTTCGGACCATGACTGGAAGATAGTAACTAAAAACAATGATTCGATCAAACTTGGGCCGGTTATGATCCGCGGACTGAGTCGCTGGAGGTAGGAAGTGCTTAAAGAGTGGGAAAAGCCCCTTGCAGGTCACACAAGATCAGAGCAATAAGAGAGCTATTATGATGAAGCAAATATTAGTTGTGAGTGCTTGCTGGCTGCTGTCTGTTCTGGCATGCGCTGGCGAACGGGTTCCGCTTTGGCCGGAAGGACAGATCCCCAATTTTCAGCCTCAGCAGATTGCGGCACGCACGCAGGCGGTGCAGGCGCCGGGATTTAAGGCAGCGGAGCATTCGATGCCGCATCTGGACTGGTATGCGCCACCAGCGGAGAAAAACGGTGGCTGTATGTTGCTTATTTCCGGCGGCGGTTATCAGAGCTGTTGCGACGGTGCGTGGATTGACCGAGCGGCGAAACAATTCACTGAGCTCGGGTTCGTTTGTGTGAGCCTGACTTACCGCACACCGCGGCCCCAAGGGCTGCCGATTTACCAGAGTGCCTGGGAGGACGGCCAGCGCGCAGTGCGTCTCATCCGTCAGGATGCCGAGGCGCGTGGCTTCGACCCCGAAAAGATCGGTGCCTTAGGCTTCTCTGCGGGATCGCACTTGACGGTGCTACTTGGGACCAGTGCCCTCACGCCAGCCTATGAGCCGGTGGACGCATTCGATCAGCTGCCCTGTCACATCAACTGGGCGGTGCCGGTTTACACCGCCTACGCCCTAACCGATGGCCTCAGTGGGCCCAATGCCCGCAATGGCGATGCGATTGACGCAAGGCTTTCAGAGGTCTTTAAATTCGATGCAAAGACCTGTCCGATGGCACTCTTTCATGGCGGGACAGACGTCTATTCTCCGAGTGCTTCCACGCAGATCTATCGTCAGCTTCGGCGAATGGAAATTCCGGCTGAGCTGCACCTCTTTGCGGATCGCGGCCACGGATTTATGGGCAATCCAAACAAAGGCGAGGACGGCACCGCCTACGA
>Ga0115560_1000448_pt1 | contig 31714 bp, 33 predicted proteins | sample COGITO_mtgs_1105_5_FD_87278 | JGI IMG/M metagenome (GOLD analysis project Ga0115560, IMG submission 87278) | Pelagic marine microbial communities from North Sea - COGITO_mtgs_110509 | ecosystem: Environmental > Aquatic > Marine > Epipelagic | place: Germany:Helgoland, sampling site Kabeltonne... | reverse complement strand
TATTTATGAATTACAAACGCGTAAAATCGTAAAATACTTCATTTTTTATATTATATAATATTATATATAATGCCAAGAAAAAACGCACGGAAAAATACAAGAAAACACGCACGGAAAAATACAAGAAAACACGCACGGAAAACTACAAGAAGACACGCCCGGAAAAATACAAGAAAACACGCACGGAAAACTACAAGAAAACACGCACGGAAAACTACAAGAAAACACCGAAAAAGTAAGAAAAGTAGAAAGTTTAGTAAAAGTAGAAAGTTTATTAAAAGTAGAAAGTTTATTAAAAGTAGAAAGTCCCTCAAAGGAGGAGGGGTGGGAGAAAAAGGTGAAGAAAAAGGTGAAGAAAAAGGTGAAGAAAAAGGTGAAGAAAAAGGGAATGAAGAACACGACACACCGATAGCACATGAGTATGTCGCCCCCAGTGGATTCACGTTAGCCAACGATTACACCCCCCCGTTTCGGACCCCAGATTCGACAAGATTCTTCCGCAGTACGGAGTTTGAAACAAAAATAAATGACTTGCTTCAGAACTGCGCTCATAAGAAAGAAGACTGTGGGGTGGGCAGCTCGTTTGCAGAAGAAATCGCCAAATTGGATGTCCCAAACTGCTACATTGCAGGAGGTGTTATACGCGACTTATTGGTCGGTCTGTCACCAAAAGACATTGATTTGAAATTTACACACATGACTTCCGACAAGGTGATACAAGTGTGCAATGAAAACAACTGGGAATGTCCCGTCAAATGGTTTTCCACAGATAAAACGGAAACCTATGTCAAGTTCTTACCAGACGTTGTGGGTGGATTCGATGGTTTGGAAGGGGAAGGGCTCCATTTGGAATACAATCTTGATCACTTCGAAAACAACGTAAACTCGCTCATGTACGATGTGAAGCAGCACGTCATTGTCGATTTCTTCGGTGACGGTGTCGAATATACGTTGGCAAAACGATTCCGAATTCCGAGTTCTGGCTTTCGATTCTCAAATAAACCAGATGAATTGAAAGCTGTTGTTCGTGTTTTTAAAATGTTGAAAAAGGGGTTCACATTGGGTAACCCGGATTTTTTCGTTCAACTTTGGAAAGATAAGATGCCACAACTGGTTTTGAATGTCTACCCGGACACAAAAATATCTGTCATAAATTACGTATTGTTGGTGAGTATTCGTGGAGACGATATCAACCGAGAATCGGGTATATTAATTAAGAAAGGTCGTTATGTCGAGAAATTCCAAAGTGTATTGAAGGCAATACGAGATTTTAATCGGGAAATTTTCAAACAGGTCGTTAAGGAAATTAGGAATGTCGATACTAAACTGAAAGTACAATAAGTGTGTATAATGTCCTTTGAATAAATCAAAATCCCTATTATTTTTATGTATTCAGAAGCATATAGAACTAAAACATTTCCTAGAGAAATTTACAAAAGTGGGGAAGAGAACGCAACAAATTACCAACAGAATTAATAAAACGTGTATCTGAAATTAGCTTTTCATCCATGGAATATAAAAAAGTTTCAGATATGAAAAATATGTTTAAAGGTTGTCCATATCAAACACATTAAAAATAAAAAAAATGTACCACATGTTTCAAGCATTTTTCATACACGGTTCATACATTTTGTATACATTTTGTTTTTCTTTTGTTTTTTTATAAATATCCAATGTTCGAGCGCTAGCATCAGTAGCATTTGTATAATTGGGCATCCAAAAATGTGGGATTAAATGAGATTGCGAAGGATAATATGATTCAAAAATCATCCGGTAATGCAATTGTTCAAGCGTTTTTGGTTCATTTAAGGTATAAAATATTTTCTGTGAATACAACATTTTATTACCTTCTGCTTTAAATATTTTTTCTTGTATATGATTTTGTAAAATAGAAAACCAAGATTTTTTATTCGAACTCACACCGTCACTGAATGCCTCTTTCGCTCTCCATAATACTGAATCAGGCAATAAATTATTTCCAGAAAAGGCTCGTCTTAATAAATATTTTTCGCATTTTCCCATAAAAGCGTGATTTCTCAAATTTGGATTTATTGATAAATATGTCTCTACAAAACTTTTATCTAAAAACGGTGTTCTAGCCTCCAAACCATGCGACGAAATGCTTCTATCCGACCTCAATACATCAAAATAATGTATATTATTTAATAATTTTCTACATTCTTTATCAAATTCGATACTATCTGGTGCCAAATGAAAATACATATAACCACCACAAACCTCGTCTGAACCATCGCCATTGAATACAACTTTACAATTACTATTTTCCGAAATATATTTTGAAATTAACCAATTTCCAATACTAGCTCTTACAGTGGTTGTGTCGTAACTTTCAATATCATAAATAACCTTTTCAATAAAAGAAAGAAAATGCTCTTCGGTTACTACTATTTCATGATGGTTCGAATTAAGATGTTTTGCAACAATTCTTGCATATTTTAAATCAACCGAATCAGGTAAACCAATACTCCATGTAGATAATTTTTCATCTTTCTTTTTGTATTTATTTACCAGGGCGGCTATTAAACTACTATCAAGCCCACCTGAAAGTAAACAAGCTATATCTCTTTGTGTATTATCAATTCTTTTGATAACGGCGCTAGTCAATGATTTTCTAATATCTTTACAAGCGTTATTAATATCATTTTCACTTAATTCTTTTGAAAAACTTTTTGGAAAACTCAAACATTTAGAGAATACTTCTTCTTTAATACAACACGTCGTAAATAAATGATTAATATTATAGACAGAATATGTTCCTGGTGTAAATTGTTTAATATTATCATGGTCATCCAAACCTACCAATTGTTTAAGTTCTGATGCAATACAAATCGCCGACATTTCTTCAAAAGATAATGGATTCTTTTTGTAATCTTCTTTAATAAATAATGGTCTTACACCATATGTATCCCTGGCAATATAAATTTTATTTACATTTGCATCATATAAAAGAAATGCAAAAACACCATCTAACATTTGCAAAGTTTGTTTAATACCATATTTCTTATACAAATGAATGATAATTTCACAGTCAGATTTACTATGTGGTTTAACATTAACAATATTATATAGTTCTTTCCAATTATAAATTTCACCATTGCATATTAGATGAATATTGTTAATGTTGAAAGGTTGATTGGAATTATTGTCATTATAACCATTGATAGCTAAACGATGAAACCCAAGAAAAACATTATTAACTTTAATAAATTTGCTATCTTCTGGTCCTCTGTTTTTTCCTTTATTAAAATTATCTTTAACTATACTTGTATCATAATGATTGTTCAAAATTGAAAAAATCCCACACATTACTATTATAAAACCATTATTTGTTTTAAAATATTTTAATTTATATATTTTTAAACAAAATAAAAAAAAAAAATAAAAAATAAAAAAAATAAAAAAAAATAAAAAAAAAAATATTTTAGTATTGTATATAAATGGAAGCCAAAATCCAAGAAGTATATGTATGTCAACAGGCTAGAACGCAGGATTTAAACGACAGAACATATAATAGAAATTTAGCGAGTAAGCAGATGATGCCAAAGTATTTTTCAAGAGCAATTAGTAATCGAAGAACTGTAATGCCAACGATAGATTCAAGGAAAAAAACTACAGTAAAAAAGGGGAATTTTAAAGATTATAATATGAAATATGATTTTCATCCAGGAGTAGGTGGTCCTTACGCAGCATATAGCAATAATGTAGATAAAGAATCGTTATTATTCAATAGATTTAATGCACTACAAAAGTGTCCTCAAAGTGATTATATACCGGGTAGTGGCAGCGATTTATTTAATGCAACTTTACCAGTTGCTAGTAATGTTGGGCAACCATTTAAATTATTGCAAAAAGAAGAGGTAATGACACCATTTAATCCCGATGAGTGTAATATTTCCAATGAAATGTTTTTTAATCATACAAGACAACAAATGAAAGACGTAAAAATATAAATATTAAAATGTATTGCACTATTATAATGTGTGATATGTCTCAAAATTATATTGATTTGATGTATTTAACAAATCCATCAAATATATCAAGAATGAAAAGAATAAAAGAAGAGGAAAATATTGATAGGGAAGAAATTAAAAAATATAAGAAGGATATAATTAAAATTACGGAGAGAATAATTGATGGAGAAAGAATTTCATGTGAAATAGATGCATTATTTAATAAATATTTTTCAAAAATCAAAGAACATTTAAATTTTACAAAAAAAAAGAATGTGGTGCAATCACAATATCATTTGATGAAAGAAAAAGAAAAAAAAGAGTATATTAAAATGGATTTGTCAAAATTGGATATAGATATAATGAAAAAACCTGATACAAAAAGGGTGAAAAACATTGGTGATTTTGTTAAGAAGAAAAAGAAGAATAAAGGGAAAAAACCGGTTATGCCAAAAAAAATAACATTTACATAAAATATTTTTTAATTAAATCTAATTTATATATATCATGGTTTTAAAAAAAAGAAAAAGGAAAAAAATGAAAACAAAAAGGAGAGGACCTTATAGAAAAAGAACAATGAGTTTGGATAGAAAAATGACTTTGGATAGAAAAAGAACAAAGAGACTGCGTAGAACAAAGAGACTGCGTAGAACAAAGAGACTTCGTAGAAATGTGAGTATAAAAGAAAATAAGAAAATTCATGTAAAACGAGAATTAAATTTAAAAAAATCGCAATGCTCTCCTAAAAAAAAGGGAGATTATTTAGATTTTTCTTGTTATACACCAGAAGTTTTATTTAAGATGAAAGAAGTATGGAATATGAAACACCCCGACTCAAAGATAGTTAGCAATGATTTAAAAAAAATATGGGAAGAACTGGGACATTATATGAAAAATACATGCGATAAAGAAGCATGTTGGATAAAAGATAATTTATTTAAAACGGAAATAGAGAAAGAAAAAGCTGACAATATATTTTCACCACAAGCACCAATAACTTGGAAAAAAAATAAAAATGAATGGTTAAATAGTTTAGACATCATAAACTTTATGAAACAATATGAAGCAGCATACAATTGTTTTGAATTTATAGGACCATCGCCTATTGATTATGATACACAAAAGGCATATGGCGAATGCGTTTGGGAAGATTTATGTAAGTTTGATTTAAAAACGGAAATAAATAATGGGAAAAAGAAGATAGCTGTTATCTTTAATTTAGACCCACATTATAAGTCAGGGTCTCACTGGGTTGCTCTATTTGTTAATTGTAATTTAAATGAAATATATTATTTTGATAGTTATGGTGATAGATGTCCTACTAATATAAGAAGATTGGCGAGAACTATATAAACTCAATCGGGTTTGTTAGGCAAAAAATATAAATTTTTTTCAAACAAAAAAAGACACCAATATGGTAATAGTGAATGTGGTATATATTGTTTATATTTTGTTATGCAATTGTTGCAAGATGTGAAGTTTAGTAGATTTGATAAAAAAATAAATGATATAGATATGGAAAATTTAAGAAAAAAATATTTTAATATTTAAATTGATTATTTTTATTATAAATATTAAAAATAATAAAAAATGCAAGGAGAAACAAAAGGAGAAACAAAAGAAGAAACAAAAGGAGAAACATATCAAATCGAAACCATGCAATGCTCAATACAGCTTAATACAACATTTACACATACATTGTCCAATATTGGCTTTGATTATTTACCACAAGATGTAGTAAATAATATTATGAAAGACGGAAGAGTTTTTTCGCATCTTATTGAAAAATGGATTTCTTTAGAGTATCCATTAGAACACATAGAGGGTTGTCAAGCATATGATTTCATTGATGGAAACTTTCCAGAAACAAAATATGATGAAAAAACATTTACAAAGAATGGTTGTAAGTTTTGTCCATCAAATATGCTTGGACAGGGTAGGGTGTTTGATAGAGAAATTTTTGAAGAAAAAACAAAAAAATTAATATTTTGCATTGTTTCAAATGTGAATTTTCCAATTATAAAAATAAGGTTTGTAAGGGGTATTGAACTTTTACAAAGATACCAGAATGGTATAATTCCTTTTAGGGAACATGATGATTTCTTTACATAATTTTATTAAATTCTTTAATAACTTCTTGTTTTGATATGGATTTTGGTCCAACAGTGTTATTACTGTCAAATTGAATAGATTCTATTTTTTTATATATTTCTTCTGAAATATTATCAAATTTTATAAAATAATGAGATTGGAATGATTTATTTTCCGTTTTTTTATCAACTTTACCTGCATTTACACCAACGCGTCTAAAAGAAATATCATGTTCTTCCTCTTTTTTTACAAATTTAAATAATTTTGGCGATAACTTTTCGGGGACTGACCTGTTTTTTTCCTGTTTTTCCCATATTTGAAACACACATGGAACATTATGCGAGATACCATTAATAATGAATGCATTATTGGGTATTTCTGATTCGTGAATTAGTGCAAATTTGAGAGGTATGTGTTTTTTGAGACTATCTTTTTTAAAACTTTTTGGTAAAATGAATGAAAAGCTGATACAAAATTCACATGCTTTTTTTATGAATTTAATGGCAGAAGATGATTGTCGACCGAAAGGTGGGTTACCAATAACATGTATTTTATTACTTTTAATACTAGTATAATCAAGTTCCAGAAAATTTTGTTTTATTATTGCATTATTTTCAGGTTCTATATCATAAAAAAGATATTTTTTTGATAACGATTTAATTCCTTCTATAAACGCACCATTTCCTGCGCTCGGTTCAATGCATAAATCATTTTCACTAATTTTCATGTTTGCTTTAATTATTGCAATACAGTTATTAACAACATCATTAGTGGTGTAAAACTTATCGATTGATTTTCGTTTTAAACCTGTTGTTTGTTTATCCATTATATCTATTTTATATTAATTTAAATTTTATATCAATTTAAATTAAAATAAATATAAAAATTTTTTATATATTTATATAATTTTAAAATGTCTGTAATATCAGAAAGCAATAAACAAATATTATGGGAAGTATTAAATGGAATGATAGATGGTAATAATTTGGAGATACAAAATATAAATCAATTCCGTGATTTTTTTGAAAATCAATGTAAGAATTATCATGCAAAAAGGTTTGATTATGGTGGTTTAAGTGAAATAAATAAATTAATTGTTACTGGATGTTTTCAGTATTTGACAAAAATGTCACAGGAGTCAAAGTTAATAATGTTTCGTGACTATGAAAAGTTTGGCAATAAAAATTTAGTTAAATCCATGCAAATAGGAAAAAGATATGAAGAACATGAAACTAATTTTAAGAAATTAATGAATAATAAAAAACCTGGTGATATTGATTTTTCTGAAAATGCGGATGAGCCAATAGGTAATATGGAAAACGAAGAGTCTCGTTTAATGGAACAAAGAGAAGCTGAATTAAATAATATAACACATACATATGATACAAATGATAGTATAAAATGGTTGAATAGTGGTGGTGTTCCAAAATTAAAAATTCATGACGATGAACAAATAAAATTAGAAATTGGTGAAAAAACTATACAAGCTATGCAAAAAAGCCGAACCAATGGAGCCAATGGAGATAAAAATGGAAAGCCGAAAAAGAAGGTGAAGTTTAAAAGTGATATTTCTAATTTTTCAGAAAACATGGAATCAAATACGATGAATGAATATTTTAGTTTAATGAATGATGAAATGAATAAAGATATAAGAGAGAGGGAGAGTGAAATAAATTTAAAAATGAATGTTATAAAGGAAGTTGAACGAAGGGATAAATTGGATGAAGAAAAGGAAAGTAAAAATGTTAATTTAAATAATTTTTTTGAAAGCATGAAAGTAAAAACGAAAGATAGTGATGTATATGCAGCAAAAACACAAACCGATGTTATAAATATTAGTAAAAGGATTGATAAATTAGAGACATATTTATTTGATATTATTAATAATCAATTAAAGATATTAGAAAAGTTGGAAAATTTAAAATCAAAAGATACTGTTAAAGATACTATTAAAGATACTGTTAAAGATGATGAATTTAATAATGAAAGTTTTTCAGCTATTTAACTAATATTAATTTATTTTTTTTATCACCTTCACCTCTTTTTAATTCACCATATCTTACCAAAGCATCAGGGTTTTGATTTCCTGCAATATATAATTCATAATCAAATAAGATACCGAAAGGTTTTTTAGGTTTAAGTCTTTTAAAGACATATTTTTTCCCCTTGAATGAAATAATTTCAGGATTCCATGTAATTTTTTTTTCATTAATTTTCAATGTTTTATCACTTTCATCATTTTTATAGCTAGGTTTAAATAAATATCTATCTATAGATGGTGAATTAAAGGTAAAACATTGCTTGTATTCTTTTGAATTGGGTTTGTTATGTATTTTACAATCAATTGCAGAAAACTTGATAGTATCTAAAATTTCTTTATTTATTGTCTCTTTCATGTTAGATATTTCATTTAAAGCTTCATCCGTCGTTATTGGTCTGGTTCCTTTCCCGGAATATTTACTTAAGTCTTTTAATAATAATTCTTTTGAAACAACGGGATTCTTTTTTTTAGGGTCTTCCGATGTTGGGTCGCCTCTTAATTGTTCGTCCGTAAAAGTCATTAAATACTTAAAGACTTTTACATTCTTTAATGGTTCATCAAGGTCTTCGTGACTGCATATTCTAACAGCTCGTCCTATAACCTGTTCTTTTCTAACGGGGTGCCAATAGGGTTCTACGATGTGGACGAATCTTGTATTTTTCAGTGTGATACCTTCGGCGCCAGAACTGGTAATCATTAAGCATTTTATGACATCACCGAAGAAGTTATTTTGAAATACATTTTTGAGTTGTCTTTTGAGATTAACGTCGTTAATTTTATCCCATTGGCTATTGAAAATTAGACGTGTTAATTCTTTTTCTTCTACTGATTCGTCTCCTGTATATAGAGCAAATGCTGGTTTTTCTTTTAGTTCTTCTTCATTAATTTCGAATTCTTTTGCTGAAGCGTTACCTTTTTTTGGAGTAAGTTTAAATTGGACAAAGCCGTTGGCTTCGAGAACTAATTTTAGAACGCCAATACCTTCCATTGTTTTAAAACTGGAATATATTAAGTGAAGTCCTATATTTTCTTCATTTTGGATAATTTCGAGTATTTTGTGAAATTTTGGGGAATATGTTATTAAATTCTCTCCATAAAGAATATTTTGTCCTACATTGGGGGATTCTTTATTTTCAATTATTAATTTAGAAAGTTTTTCTAATGTTATTTTTATTCTTTCACCATAGTCGCTATTTTCCGCCATTTTTTTTTTATATTCTGTCTCTTCGTCATTTGATTCTAGTGAGTTTTTAACGTCATCTAAACTTTTATTATCAACTTCATTTTCATCTATACTTTCTTTTGATTTTAAGAACATACTTTGTGATTTCTTGAGGATAGGACCTCCTTTTTCTTCACCGCCTTCGCCTTCTTTACCTTCTTCTTTACCTTCTTCTTTACCTTCTTCTTTACCTTCTTCTTTACCTTCTTCTATTAGTTTTACCATTGGTCGTGGTAAATTTTCAGGAAAAACAAAGTTGCAGCAAGCTCTTGAATAAACGCGATAGGTCGAAGTTGATTCATCATATAATCCTTTTTTCATTTTCTGGGCATTTCGTGCTTCTTGTTTTCTTTCGATATTTCTTGCTTGTTCGTAAATATTTATTTGATAATTGCTCATTGGTATGTTAAATTCAATAATATCGGTTGATTTGTTAAATTTTGGTAATAATTTTTCATCCGCGCTCTTAAAAAAAGAGGTTAATCCCATTATTCTTCTTTGAAACATAAGTTTGTTTTTTAAAGAATTACTTTCAGAATTTATAAATAAGCTTTTAAATTCATTTAAATCATCTGGAAGACATTTATATTTTATAGGTGAATCTTTCGGATTTTTAATAGTTATTCTCTTTTTTTTTAATGATATTATAATATCATTTATAAAATTTTTATATCCCGTTACTTTGTCATCTTTTTTTGATTCGTCTGCCTGTGTCTGCTGCGCCTGGGTCTGCTGCGCTTGGGTCTGCTGCGCTTGGGTCTGCTGCGCCTGTGTCTGTCCCGCTTGGGTCTTTTTAACACCAATATAATCATCACTTTTATATATATTTGTAAAGTTAAAGGGGTTTGCAGCAATTTTTAGTTCAAATGTTGAAGGGCTATATTCGATATAATCATATGGGTTATTTTTAAGAATTTTTTTGATAAATTTTTCGTTAATATTTCTCTCCGTGCATTGCGATGTATCTAATTTTAATTTATATGTTTTTATATATCCTCTTAAAATATTAAAAAATATAGCTATTTCATTGGGATAATTGATAATTGGTGTGCCTGTTAAAAATACAATTCTGCAATTTTCGGCATCCATTAAATATTCATATAATTTCACAGACAACGAGTCAGGTTTATTTAATTTATTTACTATTCTACTAATGAAATTATGAACTTCATCAATAACAACAACTTTATTATTGAAATAATTACCACCGTTTATTTCATTACCTTCGCGTTCCATTTGAAGTAATGATTGGTCTCTTAATCCATTATAGTTAATAAATTTGTATTTATTTCTCAACATTCTATTAATTTGTTTATCTATTTGAGTTTGTTCTTCTTGACTTAAAGTGAAATAATTTGAAGGTTTTCTAACATCAACCATCCAGGCACCGTTATTTTTCTTTATGTCTTCTAAAGAGAGACCCAAAACATTAGATAATACTTCTTCTGCACGTAAATCACTTTTGGTTTCTATTTTTTCCCAGAATTGATTTTTTTTAAATAAGAAATTACCACAAAATTTTAATTCGCTTACATAATTTTGTTGCAAAGAAGCAGGTGTCATAACAACTATTTTCTTATCATTGAATCCTTCTGCAATAGCAATAGAAGAGCATGTTTTACCTGCACCTAAACCGAAGTAAAGAAATAAACCCCGGTATGGAGAATAAATATTTAAATAATCTTTTACTAAATTTTGATGCATTAATAAATTAAATTCACCTGATGATTTACTCTCATTTAAGCTTTTACAAGTTATGTCTTTTTCTTCTTTACTTGATTTAGTATAAGACGAAAATAATGTATTATTGACGAAATTTAAGAAAGTTTCTCTATTATTGAGATGACTTTCAGATGTGGAAAATTCGGTTTTTATTTTGGGGAGTCTGTCATCTAACATTTGGTTTTCATCATTATTAAATTTGTAATATTTTATAGAATTATAATCAATTGAGGTGGTAGGCTGTAAAAAAACAGTGGAAGTTTTTGTTTTGGATGGTTTTTTTCTAGTGGCTTTTTTTGATTTGGCACCCTTTTTTTCTAAAGCGGGTTCTTCTATTTCAACACGGTTTTCTACCCCAGGTAAAGAATCTGCCACAGGTAAAGAATCTGCCACAGGTAAAGAATCTGCCACAGGTAAAGAATCTACCCCAGGTAAAGAATCTGCCACAGGTAAAGAATCTTCTCTTGTTTTTTTAGGTTCATATTTTCTAACAGAAAATTTTTTTCTTAATTCTTTGAAATATTTTTCAACATCCAATTTATTTTCCAGTGTTTTATTAACAATAGATATACTCGAAGGTTCAACGCCACTTCCTTCATCGCCTTTTCCTTCAACGCCACTTCCTTCATCGCCTTTTCCTTCATCGCCTTTTCCTTCATCGCCTTTTCCTTCATCGCCTGGCTTTTTCTTTTTGAGTTTATTTTGCTTATTTATTCTAACTTGTGATTGTAATTCATATTTTGGTTTTTCTGTTATTTGAACACTTTTTGGTTTATTAGATAAAAAAGACAAAAAATCCATTATGTATCTTTATAAAAATATAATATAAAAAAATATTATATCATTTTTATATTATATTTTAAAAAATGAAAAAAAATCGTGAAAAAGAATATACACTAGAATATATAATAAAAAAAGAAATAAAAAAATACAAAAAGAGTAGATTAAAAAACCTGATAATACCCGGAAAAAATACAACATTAGACCCTGACAATGAAAGAAGAAATAATGGCATACATACTTATGAAGAATTAAAAGTAAATGATAAAGTAAAAGATAAAGTAAATGATAAATTAAATGATGAAATAATTAAATCACCAACAATTAAACATTTTGAAAAAATATATTAAAAATTAACATATATGTAAAATTAATGAATATTAGTAAAAAAAAATATAATATTATAAAATTTTTTAAAAATTGCTTTATCCCCGAAGATGTTATAAATCTTCATATATATAAGTATTTGAAAATGAGTGACATGATAAAATTTGGTTTATTAAATAAGGATTTTAAAAATGACAATGATTTGATAATAAAAAAGGTAAAAATAATACAAAAAAGTTTTAGAAGTAATAGGTTACCATATGATTATGGTAATATGAGTTCTTTTGGTAAAGCATTATCATGGGATAATTATTATAAATATATGAGAGTATATAAGAGAAGGTTGTTATATAGAAAGTTAATAATTAATATGAATATTTCATCTTTGAAAAATTATCCATTTTTTTTATTGAATAAAACCATGGATAGTAATTCTTCTAGATATTTAATAGTTAATAACTGGATTGAAAGAAATTTACCAAGTGGTGATATTACAAAAAGAGATGTTTTAAATTTTTTTAAAGAAAACAGAATAACAGTAAGAGAAATAATATATGCTGGTTGGTAATTTATTTTGCAATGATTGTTTCATATGCCATTTTACATGCGGCTTGTTCAGCTTTCTTTTTAATTTTATGTTTTGATTCACTTAAAAATATAATAAATTTTGGTTCTAATTCATTATCTAATAATGAATTATAATAATCTTTTAATCTTTCAATAATAGTATTATCCGTTTTTTCTATTTGATTGATATTAAAAAATTCTTTCAAACACATAACACTATTATCACTATGGATAAATTGATGAGATTTATGATTTACAGCCAAGTATACACCCATATGATATCCTTCTTCTTCATCCCAAACATTAATTTCTTTATAAATCGGTGTAACTTTGAAAGCCTGTTGTAACTGAACTTGTAATTGATTTTTATAATTATCATTATTATTAACCAATTCTAACCAATTAATGTGTTTTTCAAAAACGTTTTCAATAAAAATTTGTGCAATTTGAAATCCGGGTCCAGTAACAAAAACATTATCAAACCATTTGTCATCATCATGAATGGAAATTTTATTGAAATCAAGGAAAAGCGCACCTAAAAAAGCTTCAAAAAGGCATCCTAATTTTTTGAGATTTGTTCTTGTTTTTTTTTCTTCAGCGTTTTTTGATAAAATATAATGCCTATTAAGTCCCATTTCATATGCCATTCTACCAATCGTTTCATTTTTTACGAGTGCGATTTTCTTTTCAGTCATAAAACCTTCATTTTCTTTTGGGAATCTTCTATAAAGATAATACTTCGTAACACACTCGAGAACACCGTCACCTAAAAATTCCAGTCTTTCATTAGACTTTGTTTTAAGAGGAATACAATTACCTGGTTTTTCAACAATTGTAATATTATTAACTTCATTATCGAGTTTTGGTCGTTTGCAGTATGATTTGTGAACGAACGCTCTTTTATATAGATTGATATTGTGAACTGTATCTGGGACACCATATTTCTTTAAAATATCTGATAAAAATTTTAAAGAAACTTCTGTATTTAAATTATTATATGGGTCGAAAATTAATTCTGAATCTGTTTTTTTAATATCACCATCATTTTGCATCATATAATTTAATATTAATATTATTATTTAACTCCCTTTTATTAATTATTTAATGATGCTTTGATGACTTCTTTGATGACTTCTTTGATGACTTCTTTGATGACTTATTTTGTAAATTTTCATATTCTTCTTTCCAAAATTTACCCCATGTTTTATTCATGTCTTTTTTTACATCTTTTTTTACATCTTTTTTTACATCTTTTTTTACCTTTTTTGAATCTTCGCCAATACTATCCGCAGCATCCGCATCAGCATCCGCAGCATCCGCAGCATCCACAGCATTCGCAGCATCCACCGCATCCACCGCATCCACAGCATCCACAGCATCCACAGCATCCGCAGCATCCACAGCATCCGCAGCATCCACCGCATCCGCAGCATCCGCCGCATCCGCCGCATCCACAGCATCATTATTTTCGTCATCCCTTTCTTCGTCTGTATCTTCACTGAAATTTTTAACTAAATTATCAGCATATTCGGGTTTATGATGTTTATTATAACTATAAGCGGCCATAATAAATCCTAGAAAACCAACACCAAAAGCTCCTGCCATTTTAGGTGAAATTTTTTCCATATATAAAAATGTTATTATAAATCTTTAATAAGATTTTTATTAAATATATTAAAGATTTGCATTTATTATTTACAACATGATTATAAAGATTGATAATAGAGAGAGAAAATTAATAAAATTAATGAAAGCTTTAAAAAATGATTTTGATTACAATTTTGAAATTATAGTGGAAGTATTGGATTTAGGCGATATAATTATTTATGATGATAATGTTGAAAAGCTTATTATAGAGAGAAAATCGTTAAGTGACCTGGCAGCATCATTAAAGGATGGACGATATTCTGAACAATCGTATAGATTGAATGGTATGAAAATCCATAATCATAATATTGTATATTTGATAGAAGGTGATATACATAATTATAATAATAAGTATAATAAGATTAAAGCATCGACACTCCAAGTTACGATGTTTTGCTTACAATATTTTAAGGGATTTAGTGTTTTTAAAACACGAGATGTAATGGAAACAGCGGAATATATTTTGCGGATTACAAATAAACTTCAGAAAGAGAAAACTAGAGAGAATTATTATAAGAATGATGGAACAAATAACCATTCTGATAAATCATACACAGATGTGGTTAAAAGAGTGAAGAAGAATAATATAGTACCGGAGAATGTAGGTGAGATAATATTGAGTCAAATACCGGGCATAAGTAGTAAAACGTCGAAAGTGGTGATGTCTAGGTTTAATTCATTGTATGAAATGTTGGATAAAATAAAGAATGACAAGCATTGTTTGGACAACCTCGAGTTTGAGATGGCAAATGGAACGAAAAGAAAAATATCACAGACGACAGTAAAAAATATTAGGAAATATTTGTTGTATAGAAAAGATGACCCAGTAATAAAAATAGATGTATAAAATATATATTAAATTTGCTTAAAAATATTATTCTATTTTTTAATATAAATGTTAAGTTATTTTAAAACCAAATACGACCCTTCAAATGAAGATATTAAAAAAGCGTTTCCAGATTTTGAATATACAAAAAAAGAGGTTTGGTTGGAAAGTTTTTTAAATGATTATGTTTTGACTCCAAGTAAAATGGCGGATTTTGCATATAAAAAATTAGATAAGGTAACCACGTCATACCTTTTAAGTGATAACCAACGAGTTCAGTTGAAAGAATTAATCGAGAATGATAAAATTGAAAAAAAAGTTGGGTGGGAAACTTATTGTAATATATTAACAACGAGACAAATTGACTATATTGGTTATTAAAATATTATTTTTCATATTTATAAAATATTATATAAAATATATAATATATGAAATTTATAAACAAAAATTTAAAAAAATTTAATAAAATCTTGAATTTAAAAAAAATAATGACGTTTTTAAAAAAGCATTATATACTGATATTGACTTTGCTTATTATTATTTATTTGATAAAAACTAATTTTAGGGAGTATTTTGGTAGTATGGGAAATAGCGATGTTAATGAATGTAAACCCAAGGCTTTACCAGAAATGATATTTTGTGGTAATGAGAAAGATTTACCGAGAACACAAGCTAGAAATTTAATAAAAAATTTAAAAATGCAAATAAAATATTATTTGAAAGTAGTAAAAGAAAATATGGATAAGAGCGATGAGATATTTAAGTCGGCAATCACAGTTGCAAAATCAAAAAGTGATAAATTAAATAAGAAATGGAATAAAGATACAAAAAAACCGGAAGATTTAAAAAATTGGATTTTTAAAGACAATGGTAGAAAAGAAGAAATACAGAAATATTTAGAAATGAAATTTAAAGTTGATAATGATTTTAAAAAAACTTTAAAAAATGGAGCAAAGAAACTAAAAAAAATGATAAATAAATTTTCAAAATTTGAAAAAGATATTGGTAAAGAAAAACAATCTCAAATAGTTGATTTATTACTTAATATGTTTATAGGACCTACAATGTGGAAAACTGTATTCGAGGCTAATGGTATAGAAGAAGATGGATTTTTATATAAAGATAAATATAAAGAAAATTCATTTATTTATATTAAAGAAATAGTGAAAGGTCTCCATGAAATTAACGATGATATTATAAAAAAGCATAGTATTTATAAAAAATATTAGTTGAAAAATTATATATTGATAAAAATGTATTTAAAAATAATTTAAAATACATTTTTTATAATGGAATCACAACAACAACCACAAAAACAACCACAAAAACAGGTCGCTTTATCAGAAGTAGAAATTAAAGATGAGAATATTGCTTTGAATGTGATGGTAGCAATGTTAAACATGGCACAAAAACGAGGAACATTTTCAATGGAGGAATCTTCAAAATGTTGGGAATGTATTCAAAAATTTGTGAGACCTCAACAAAACGCAGGACCAAATGCAGCACCAAACGCAGCGCCAAATGCAGCGCAACCATCTTTAACGGAAAACATTAGCATGGAAACAAGTGAAAAACATTGAAGATTTTCAATTATTGGGTTTCAATATTTTTTGGTCGTCAAATGGATTATTCATATTTCTAGTTCTACCTACAAAATCTCCTTTTTTTATAGAAGCTTTTGTAGCAGCATCGCCTTTCCAAGCACTATTCATGGGATTTATAGTTGCTTCTAAAATAATGTCATCTAATTTTGTTTTAACACCGATATTTTGATTTTGATTTTCAATACCAGAAAAATGATTTACGTTATAAGGTGGGTTATCCATAGAAGCATCTTTTAATGGGTTATTTGTGTTTGTGACGTTATATTTATTGGAAATATTACTTGGTAGACCTCCTTTTTTATTTAGAGGGTCTCCTTGCAAGCGGAATCCTTTATTGTTTTGAACATCATATGTTTCTTCATAATAAAGGATTGGGCAATTAATATTCATATATTTTTGATATTTAACAAATTCGGCATATTCTTCTAAATTATCAAATTTTATGGGATTTACACCAGGAATCATAGCTTTTTTAGTGTTTACTAAATGTAATTCTTTACCTTTTTTTATTAATAAATTGGGACATTTATCATTTAAATCAAAACCTTCAACTAAATCAGTATGTTTATATGTTAAAGTAAATAATAATCCTAGAATAAATAATCCAATGATTGCGCAAGATTTAAAATTATTTGTCATAGATTTGAAAATATTTTTCATATATATTTTATTTATATATTAATTTCTTTATGATTTATATATGAGAGTTATTTCAGCAACACAAAACAACATTCCTTTTTTGAATAATTTATTGCAAAAAAACAAAGCAGTTGTATTCTTCGTTGCACCATGGTGCGGACATTGTAGAGCTTTAGAACCAACATTAAATAAAATTATGGGTAGATTTAGCACATCCAGACGAGATGGTTTAATTGCGCGCGTTTCGGAGGGAGATGTAAAAAATTTAAATTGTGATAAAGATATTCGTGGATTTCCAACAATACGAGTTTTAAATAATGGGGAAAAGGAAAAGGATTATGAAGGTCCTAGAGACGAAAATTCATTAAATTCATTTTTAGCAGATGTTTTTAATAAAAATTTAATTAATAAACCCGTTAATGTTTTAAAAAAAAGATTAAAAAATATTCACATGGAGAAAAGAAGAACACCTTATAGCTCACTTTTAAGAAATGCTGCGAATAAAGCAACCAAAAAAGCAGCCAAAAAAGCAGCCAAAAAAGCAGCCAAAAAAGCAACCAAAAAAGCAGCAAAGAAAGCAACCAAAAAAGCAGCCAAAAAAGGAGCCAAGAAAGCAACCAAAAAAGGAGCCAAGAAAGCAACCAAAAAAGCAAAGAAGAAAGCCACTAAAAAAGCCAAATTAAAAAAAACATTAAAAATGTTAGAAAGTTTAATTAATTAATTCTATATGGCGTTTTAAAATTTCTTGTACTTGTGTTTCGGGAGACCACTTTGACCATCTTAAATATACATTGTTCATACATAAACACATAGCACATTTGCAATCACTTTCTTTAAATGTATCTTCTTTTCTATCTGGTTCATTTGAAATAATTTCTTCCTCATTATCATCACCATAGATTTCATCCTTTATAGCCTCAATTTTTTCTTTTAAATTATCTCTTTTTGTGAACATGAACATTTCCAACATCATCCCTCTTTTAATATCTTCGGGGGTAATACAGTTTCTCTTACAATGTTTGATATATAAAGCAGAATGGTTTAATGCGTTTTCTGAAAAATGAACTAAAATAGACATAAAATCTTTAGCCTTTTCTTGGTCATCACCATTATCAAAACCAGTTTTCATAAACGCGTAATCAGTCATAATATATATAACGTAGCATATAATATTTAAATTATTTTTATAAACTATTGCAAGTTCTTGCTGTACACACCAAAATAGTTTTCAAAAACTTTTTTCATATAAAATTGATAATTATTTTATATGAAAAAATATAAACATAAAATACCAAACTATAAATAATGTCTGAAAAGATTTATGTTAGACTTTTCGATTTTAGAATCTATAATGAAGATTTGAGTGAAGATTCGGATGAAGAAGAAAAAAGCTTTGGTGATAAAAAAGAAACAGTGATACAAATGTATGGTATGAATGAGGGAGGTGAAACATTCACAATAAATGTTATGAATTTTCAACCATTCTTTTATGTAAAAGTTCCACAGTATTGGGATTTACGAAAATTAAAAGAGTTTAAAGAAAAAGTTAAAAAAGAAATAGGTCCTTATCATGCTGGGTCAGTGAATAATTTTAAATATATTAATAAAAAGAAATTATACGGATTTGACAATAATAAGACGTATAATTTTATAAAAATTACTTTCAAAAACACATCAGTATTTAATAAAGTTAAAGCATTATGGTATACAAAAGATGAAGATTTTAGAAAAAGAAGTTTGTTAAAAGATGGGTTTTTAAAAACGGAATTATATGAGGCAAAATTGCCACCATTATTGCGTTTCTTTCATATAAAAGATATTTCACCGTCAGGATGGGTATCCTTTAAAGAGAAAGATGTTGACTCTGAAAGTAGTGAAACATGTTGCAACTATGAATATTGGATAGATTATGATAATATTGTTTCAGAGAAAAAGAAGGAAGATTCAATACCTTTGAAAATATGTAGTTTTGATATTGAAGCTTCGTCAAGTCATGGTGATTTTCCATTGGCAAAAAAGACATATTTAAAGTTGTGTCGTCAAATAGTGATTTATTGGACGACTAATAAACAAGAAATTAGAACAAAATCACCAGAAGAAAAGAGAGCCATTTTAATAGATTTGATTTATACCGCACATGGTTATAGTAATATTGAAGGTATTGATAAAATTTATTTAAAAAAGGAAATAACAAGTAAAAAAGATATAAATAATTTTATAGATAAAATTATTTTTGAAAAAATAAAAAAGTATAACGAATGGCCGAAAATAACAAATAATAATAATGCAGAACCAGATGATGTTTTTAATATATCAAAAAAGAAAACAATAATATTTAAAAATAAAGAAGTAGAAAAGAAAAACATCATTAATTTATTAGATAGTAATGAAGATATTGTTTTTAAAAGTGAAATTTTGAATAGAATATTTACAGGAATATATAATTATTCAAAAATAAAGGTGACTTATTTACAAGATGGTGAAAAAGTAAAAAAACAAGGGAAAATAATAAATATAGATGATTTAACCCTAGATTTAAATGAAGTAGAAACAAAATATATTAAGGGTCGACCAGAAGAAAAACCAAAATATAGAAAAGCAAATTCATTTGATTCATTAATTATTAAGCCAGAATTATGTCTTCCAGAAGTGGAAGGTGATACCGTCACATTTATCGGTTCAACTTTTATGAGACTTGGAGAAAAGGACCAATATTTAAATAATATGATTGTTTTAAATACTTGCTCCAGCTGTCCTGATGTTCCAAACTGCGAAATAGAAACATATGATAATGAGCGAGATGTATTATTAGCCTGGACAAAAATGATACAAAGAGAAGACCCTGATATTGTTATTGGATATAATATTTTTGGGTTTGATTATAAGTTTATGATTGAACGAGCGGAAGAGTTAGGTTGTAAAGCAAAATTTTTGCAATTAGGAAGGTTAATGGGTGAACAATCGCGTGTTATTGATTCGTCTATTAAGATTGCTAGTGGTACACATGATTTAAAATATATTAAAATGGAAGGTCGTGTTCAAATAGATTTATACAATCATTTTAGGCGCGAAATTAATTTACCGTCATATAAATTAGATAACGTGGCCTCTCATTTTATAGGAGATATTATAAAAGACGTTGATTCTGTTGATGAAAAAACAATTATAAAGAGCAAAAATTTGATGGGATTGAAAGATGGACATTATATTTGTTTTGAATTATTAGGTCATTCAACTGATAAATATAAACAAGGTAGAAAATTCATAGTAGAACAAATGAATTCAGATAGTTTTGTAATAAATAATAAAGAAATCGCGCAAGATTTGAAAGGAAAAAAATGCAGATGGTGTTTGGCAAAAGATGATGTTACACCACAAGATATTTTTAGACTAACGAATGAAGGTCCAGATGAAAGAGCTATAATTGCAAAATATTGTTTTCAGGATTGCAATCTAGTTCATAATTTAATGATGAAGAATGATATTTTTACAGGAATGTCAGAGATTGCCAGTATTTGTTATGTTCCTGTAGAATATATTGTTATGAGAGGTCAAGGAATTAAACTATTATCTTTTATTGCAAAAAAATGTTCCGAAAAAAATACATTAATGCCGGTTTTGGATGTAGAAAGGGGTGACAGTAGTTATGAAGGTGCGATTTGTTTAAAACCGTATTGTGGTTTGTATATCGATAATCCTGTTGCAGTTGTAGATTATGCATCACTATATCCAAGTTCAATGATTAGTGAAAATATTTCACATGATAGTAAAGTATGGACAAAGGAGTATGATTTGAATGGTAATATAGAATGTGATTCAATGGGTAATGAGATAATTAAAGGAGTCAGGGATGAAAAAGGTGATTTTAAATATGATAATTTACCGGGATATAAATATGTTAATATTACGTATGACAGATATATTTGGCGACGCAAAGGTGCTGGGAAGGCACAAGAAAAAGTTAAAGTTGGTACTAAAACGTGTCGTTTTGCACAATTTCCAGAAGGTAAAAAAGCTATTATGCCTTCAGTATTGCATGAATTGTTAGCAGGAAGAAAAGCTACGCGGAAATTTATTAAATATAAAACAGTAACATTAACGGATGGTGAGGAAATATCTGGGTTGTATAGTGTTAAAGATAAAAAATGTAAAATTGTTAGTGAAAAAGAAGTGTGTGAATTTGACGAAGAAGAAGTAGTAAGTGTTAGAGATACATATGATGATTTTATGAAGAATGTCTTTGATAAGAGACAACAGGGTTTAAAAGTTACAGCAAATTCATTATATGGTCAATGTGGTGCTAGAACAAGTAGTTTTTATGAAATGGATATTGCGGCGTCGACAACTGCAACCGGGAGAAAATTATTGATTTATGGAAAAAAAATCATTGAAGGTGTATATGGAAATAAAATATGTGATACTACACATGGTAAAATTAGGTGCAAGTCCAAGGTGGTATATGGGGATAGTGTTACAAGTGATACGCCACTTTTATTAAGAAATAAAAATACAGGAAATATAATATTTAAACAAATAGATAATATTATGAATGAAAATGAATGGAAATCATATGAAGGTTTTAAGATGGGTGATGTAGGTAGAATAAATAAACAACAGAAAATAATTGATAAATTTGAAGTATATACATCAAATGGTTGGAGTAATATAATTAGATTAATTCGACATAAAACAAAGAAAAAAATATATAGAATTACGACACATACAGGTGTGGTTGATGTTACTGAAGACCATAGTTTATTGGACCCAAATTTAAAAATATTAAAACCATGTGATGTAGAAGTTGGTATGGAATTATGTCACAATTATCCAAAATTTGAAAAAAATAATATTAATTTGGAAGATATATTGGAATATATAAAAAATATTGAAAGTAAAAGTATTGAAGAAAAAAAAGCATTTATAGATGGATTCTTTTATGGTGATGGTTCTTGTGGGAAATATAATTGTCCATCGGGTATAAAATATAGTTGGGCATTGAATCAAAAAAATATGAATAATTGTATAATTTTAAAATCGTTGTGTGAAGAAATTTTTCAAGAAAAATTTCAAATAAACGATACACTAAAAAGTAGTGGTGTTTATAAAATTGTTCCGAATTGTGGTAATATAAAAAAGTTTATCGATATTTTTAGAAATAAATTTTATAATAAAGATAAATATAAAATAATTCCAAATGAATATTTAAATAATCATGATATGAAATTTGCTTATTTCGCTGGATATTATTGGGCGGATGGTTCAAAATGTAAAAATGAAAAAGGGAAAAGCATAAGAATTGATAATAAAGGAAAAATTGGAACAGCTATGATTTATTATTTAATTAAATCATTAGGGTTTAATGTATCAATAAATACAAGAAAAGATAAAAAGGATATCTTCAGGTTAACAGCAATGACAAATAAACAAAGAAAAAATCCAAATATTATTAAAAAAAAGGATTTTATGTATGAATGTGAAGATTTTGTATATGATATTGAAACTGAAGTTGGGAATTTTAATACGGGATTTCCATTAATTGTAAAAAATACAGACAGCTGCTTTATGACCTTTAATGCAGAGGAATTGGATGGAACAAAGATAACTGGAAAGAAGGCATTGGATATAACAATTCAATTAGCAATAGAATGCGGTGAGCTTGCAAGTAAATTTTTGAAACCGCCACATGATTTGGAGTATGAAAAGACGTTTGACCCGTTTTTGTTGTTATCAAAGAAGCGATACGTGGGAATGTTGTATGAACATGATAGAAATAAATGTAAGAGGAAGTCTATGGGAATTGTTTTGAAAAGACGAGACAATGCACCAGTTGTCAAGGATGTGTATGGTGGAATTATAGATATTATTATGAAAGAGCAAAACATTGAGAAAGCAGTGTTGTTTTTAAAGACATTTTTAAAGGAAATTATTGATGAGAAGATTCCATTGGATAAACTAATTATTACGAAATCGTTGCGAGAATTTTATAAATGTCCTGAAAGTATAGCGCATAAAGTGTTAGCAGATAGGATGGGTAAGAGGGACCCCGGAAATAAACCATCGACAGGGAGTAGAATACCATTTGTCTTTATAAAAACAAAAAAAAATGTTAAGTTGCAAGGTGAAAAGATAGAACATCCAGATTACATAAAGGAACATGGTTTGAAACCAGATTATAAAATTTATATAACGAACCAGATTATGAAGCCTGTTATGCAGATATTTGCATTAGTTTTGGAGAATTTGAAGGTATTTAAAACGAGGAAGCGGGGATTTGAGAGGAAAATACGTTCGTTGGAAAGGAAATGGAAGGACGATGATAAAAAGTGTGTTGAAGATATAATGAAGGTTAGGAATAAACATGTGAAAGAGTTGTTATTTGATGATATATTGCGTGTTTATACAAATAAGCAAAATGGACAACAGACTATCACAAGTTTATTTGGAATATAGAAATTATATACAGTTAATAGATTTATTCATTATCAATGATTTTTTAAATTCTTCAAAATATTTTTCATCTTTAAATATAATTGATGTTTTCCAATTCAATTGCTTTGGTCTATACGTAGAAATTTTATAAATATTACAATCAAATTTTCTTCCTGGGTATGGTGGGTGTCTATGATAACTGGTCCAGTAATAACATGGATAGTATTCATCTTTTATTTTTTTTAACGTATTATTAATAGAGCGTTTCCAATTCCAAAAACCGAATGGTCTTTCACCATATCGAAATTCAAGTATTTTATGGCAAATCAAATCAGCGAAATACATCTTGATATAATTATATAAAAGTTATATAATTATATAAAAGTTATAAAATTATATCAATTTATAAAATTATATCAATAAAATTCTTAAACGGTGGAACATTTTTCATATTAATCTACATTATCTTCATCGCTATATAATTCAGTGTCGTCAAAAGTGGAATCTGTTGGATTCTCTTCATCTATTAGATTTTGTTCATTTTCTGTATTGTTTGTGTTTTGATTATTTTCATTATTGGAGGTTGGATTTAGAATTGTTTGTTCAGTAAATGGATTATATGCTGTATTATAATTTGTTTCTGGGAAGGTTGTCGAATTCTGTATATTATTGAATAAATTTGGAATATTAAATATTAGTTCACTTGATAAGGTATTATTAGAATTGTCTGGATTATTTAAAGTTTGAGATATATCAGAAAATACATTCATGACATTACTGGCAATTTCATTAGATAGATTATAAATATTTTCGCTAATATCATTCAATGCTTGGTTATTATTAATAATACTTGATATTCTATTAATCTCTTCATTTAAATCACTCATGGATTGACTTGGTGTGGTGTTTGTGGTAGGTGTTGTGGTGTTTGTGGTGTTTGTGGTAGGTGTTGTGTTTGTGGTAGGCGTGGTGTTTGTGGTAGGTGTTGTGGTAGGTGTTGTGGTAGGTGTGGTGTTTGTGGTAGGTGTGGTGGGTGTGGTGTTTGTGGTAGGCGTTGTAGGTGTGGTGATAATTTCATTTACAGGGTTGGCAAGATTATATCTACATATGGGACATCTTGTATCGAATTGAAACCAATTTAATAATTGACTTCTTGTAAATATATGACCACAATGATTTATTCTGGCAACATTTGTATCATCCTCAAAATTCTCTCTAGTAATTGGACAAATTTGATTATTGGATAGGTCATAAATATTTCTAATATTTCCCCATGTATTTGAAATAGTTTCATTATTAAAATTTTCTTCAGTTAATGGTCTTTGTGGATATGTATCATATAGAGAATTATTTAAGGTGTCTTGGAGATTTCGTGAATTGAAAGTAGTATTAAAAAAGAACGGTGTGTTAAAAGAACGACGATGACTTCTTCTTGTTGGTGGTCTTGTAATAGGACTATTAAAAAAAGTGCTATTTGGGAAAGTTCTTCTGTTTGAAAATGGTGTGTTTCTGGTGTCGGTAGTTCTACTTGTATTCCTTGAAATATCTGTTGTCCTTTGGAAAATATTTGGGGTTGGTAGAGGTGGTGGAGGTGGAGGAGGTGGGTTCATGGGTCTAGAAAATGATAAATTTGAAGAAAATGGTCTATTAACGACATTTCTGGAACGCCTATTCTGTAAGGATAATGAATTATTTATACCAACAATTATATTATTATTTAAGTCAAGAAATGACTGCATCATATTAAAGTGTTGTCTATATAAACTTAAATATTCTCTAGATGTGACATCATTATTCATTTCTATTATAAATTTATAATTTCTTTTTAATTAAGAATAAGTTAAATATATTTAAAAAATAATTATGAAAAATATATAAATGATGGCTTTAGAAAAATCTTATAATTATAGTGGAAAAGGCTTGACAGGGTTGGGGAATTTAGGGAATACTTGTTTTATAAATTCAACAATACAATGTTTATCGCATACATATGAATTGAATAATTTTTTAAATAATGGGACTTATAAAAAAAGAATAAATAAGATACCGGAAAGTTTGTTATTATTGGAATGGGACAAGTTGAGAGAATTAATGTGGAGTGAAAATTGCATTATAAAACCGGCAGGTTTCATTAGTGCTGTTCAAAAAGTAGCGAATATTAAAGATATTGAAATATTTACAGGCTATGCGCAAAATGATTTAACAGAATTTCTTACATTTTTATTGATGTCTTTCCATGAGTCAATAAAAAGAGAGGTTGAAATGAATATAAAAGGAAACATAGAGAACAATGTTGATAAATTAGCAATTAATTGTTATAAAATGATGAAAAATATGTATAGTAAAGAGTATTCGGAGTTTCTAAATATGTTTTACGGTATACATGTATCAAAAATAGTTTCAATGGAAAGTGAATATGAAAGTTCAAGTCCGGAGCCTTTTTTTATGTTGAATGTTCCAATTGGTGAAAAAAAAACATTAGAAGAAAGTATTAGATTGTATACGAAAGTGGAGGAATTGGAAGATAAAATAATGAATGATAATACAAAAGAAAAAGAAAAAGCGACCAAACAAATAGTTTTTTGGAATTTACCTAATATTTTGATAGTAACTTTGAAAAGATTTAATAATAATAATGAAAAAAATGATGAAATGATAGATTTTCCTTTAGAAAATTTTGATTTGTCACAGTATGTTGTTGGTTATAATAAAGATTCTTATAAATATGATTTATTTGGTATTTGCAATCATAGTGGTGGTGTTTCTGGTGGTCATTATACATCTTTTGTGAAGAATGCGAATGGGAGTTGGTATCATTTCAATGATACAAGTGTAAATAAATTAAATGAATCGAGTGTAAAAACAAATATGGCATATTGCTTTTTTTATCGTAAAAAAATATTACAATAATTTATAGATGAGTTTAGAAGTTTCTCCTACTACAGGATTTACATATTTATTTGATAATGTAAATGATAATTTATATGAAAAATCTAAAAATCCAATTATTTTTGCGGTTTTAATATCAATTATTATAATATATGTATTAATTTTTAATTATTTAGGTATTTCACACTCAACATCGAAAGCAGTTGAAAATGGTCCAAGTGTAAAAGTAATTGAATTAATTTTATGGGGGGTATTTTTATTTTTGATATTTGTTAATGCGTTACAATACTTTTTTGAAGTAGATTTTAGAACTTCTATAAAGAATATGTTTGGGGATAATCCACAAATAGATGTAGACGTTATGCCGAATAAAAGTTTTGAAAATAATATGCAAAAGAACGAAGTATTTCACATAGGTGATAATATTTATACATATGAAGAAGCAAAAGTATTATGCAATGCACATGATGGGGATTTGGCATCATATAATCAAATAGAAAAAGCTTATAATAATGGTGCGGAATGGTGTAGTTATGGTTGGTCTAAAGACCAAATGGCGTTATATCCAACACAGAAGAGCACATATGAAAGGTTAAAAGGGGATTCTTCAAGTAAAAATAATTGCGGAAGACCTGGGATAAATGGTGGATATATAAAAAATCCAAATGCTAAATTTGGTGTAAATTGTTTTGCAAAAAAAGAAAAACCAACTGATTTAGAAAGAGATGTAATGAAGATGCAACCAAATGTTCCAATGACAAAAGAAAACAAAAAATTAGATTTTTATAAAAGAAACATTAATAAAATAGTAAAAAAACCATTTAATTCTGATAGATGGAGTAGTTTTTAATTAAAATATATTTAAAAATATTAATATTTAAAATATTAATATTTTAAATATTAATATTTTTAAATTAAGAAATCTTAAACATTTTTTTTAGTTTTTCTTTTTTTCTTTTTTAACTTTCTTTTTTTAGTTTTTTTCTGTTTCATAATAGGATTTGCTCGTAAGTTTATTAATTTACTAAATAAATCACCCGGAACGCAAATTGATTTTTCTTTTTTCTTTTTTGTTGGTTTTCCATCCATAAAATCTTCAAAAATATTTTTTTGATTGTTTATTAAAAATAAAGAAAGTGGAACACCTAAATTTTTACGTAAAATAGCTTTACCACCACCTACTTTAAATTTTTCTCGCATAATATTACTATTTAATTCCATACCCAAACTATTCACTTTATCATCCTTAATATAACATATATACTCGTCTAATTTCATTTATATATTAATATTAGCTTATTTTAAATAATTATTTTTTTTTAATGTTTTTCTAAAATTTCCATTATTTTTTCAGGTTCATCATAAACTAAATCAAAATTATATTTTTTATTTATGTTATCATAAATAATATCATATAATCTTTCATAATTTACATTATTTTTGTCATTTTTAAAAATATCAACATAATCATAGAGTTTTGTATATTTATCTTTTAGATATTCTATTGTGTTTCTCATATCCATATTAAAATTATATTCATGGTTTGTTTGAACCATATTTAAAATTTTTTCATTATTTAATATTTCTTCATTTGTATAATTATCTTTTAAAAATTGCAAAGCGTCGGTGTATTCATCATAATTTTCTTGCATTGCTTGATTCCAAATATATATATTCTGCAATTTCGTTTTTAAATCTATTTTCATTATTTATTTCATAACCACTTTTTTTTAAAGATATTGTTATTTCAGTAATAAATTCATTAACAATATCTTTATTTAATAAATCATCATCAACCTTTTTATTTAACCATCCAATAAATGCGTCGACTTTTCGTTTTTTATATAATTTATTTAAATTATTGTATAAATTCTTATTCATAATAAATATAATATTTTTAATACTTTAAATTAATTTTAATAATATTAAATGAAAATTTTCATAATAATTTTCATATTAATTATATGTTCTTTTTACAATATAAGAAATTTTTTCTTCTCTTTTAGATTTTACATATTTAATAATATTTTTTACTTTATCTTCGTCGCCTAAACAATCATTTAAACATTCTTCAAGAAATCTAAAAGTTAATGGTGATGTTTGTTTGGATTGTTGAAATTTTAAAATACCATCCGATATTTGAATTGTCGCGGTCTCTAAATTATTTTGCTCGGCATGATTATATAGTCTATTGGTTAAATTATTTTTTTTTTCTCTCATTTCTCTAGATTTATTGCGAATTTCTGTCAATTGATTATCCAATAAAACCCATTGTTTTATATTTTCATGAAAATCCCCCATTTATAATAATATTAAATAATTTATTTTTAAATATTATTATAATATATTTTTACAGTTATCTTTTTACAGTTATCTTTTTACAGTTATCTTTTTGCACCTTTCAACCTCATAGTAATGTTTTTTATTTTTCTTCTCTTTTTTCTAATTTTACTAGCTGTTTTTTTTCCTTTATATTTGTGATTTGCACCTAATAAAAATAAGGGTACTAAAACTGATTTTATTGTAGCTGCAAAACTACCACCTTTTAAGCTTTTACTTCCTCCTCTGCTGTTTCTACTGTTTCTGCTGCTGTTTCTTCTGCTGTTTCTTCTGTTGTTTCCTCTGCTGTTTCTGCTGCTGTTTCTTCTGTTGTTTCTTCTGTTGTTTCCTCTGCTGTTTCTGCTGCTGTTTCTTCTTACCATTTAATATATATTGATATTATTTATTTTTTATAATTTTTAATAAAGTTTTGGATCGCACTAAAATTAAAAATATACCTAAAATTAATAAAAAACTTATAATTACAAAAATAAGAGAAAGGTAAATATAAGGATAAATTTCTTTTAAAATCATATCAATTACCGGTTTCATTATTTCTTTAATTTCTTTTTTAACATCATCTCTTTTAAAAATATTTAAACATTCATTTAACAGGGTTTCTTTAATGTTCATTAAATAATTAAAATAAATTAAAAAAAAAAATTGTCCGTAAATTCGTTATTTATATTGCAAAATTTTTCTTCATTGTTTTTAATGACGCATATATACCAATATACCGAAAATTTAGATTTAAATTCTATAATAGTATATACCCCAAAGGCAGTTCAAGGTGGTGGTTACTACGCGAAAATAAAAATGAATAATGATGATTTATATATTCAAACCCCTAAAATATTTACAAAAAATGGTATTACTCAAACAGAAAAAAAAACATATTGCGATTTGTTGTTTGAAAGAGACCATAATGATTTTATTAATTTTTTTTCAAATATAGAAAAAAGAATAATCCAGATTATTTGTAGTAAAGGTAGTTTATGGTTTACTGAAGAACCTACCAAAGAAGATATAGAAGAAAGATGGAATTCCAGCATAAGACATTATAAAATACATAAAAATTTAATCAGAACAAATATTGCAAAAAATATAAAGGGATTTATATTAAAATTATGGGATAATGATGATAATACAATAACAGCTAAAGATATAAATTCTGAAGATGAAATTATAGCTATTTTCCAAATAAATGGTTTAAAATTTAGCAGTACTTCATTTCAACTAGATATTTCATTAAAACAGCTAATGAAATTTAATAAAAAAGAAATATTTAGTAAATGTTTAATTAAAATTAATAATAATGTTGACAAAACCATGACAAATATATATTCTAATTTAAACAATGTTTCTAATGAAGAAAACGATGAAGAAAACGATGAAGAAAACGATGAAGAAAGCGATGAAGAGAGCGATGAAGAAAGCGATGAAGAGAGTGATGAAGAAAGCGATGAAGAAATATTAAACGATATTAAGGGAAAAAATATAAAAGAACAAAAAGTCGAAGATAAAATGGATGAAATAAAAGTGGATGGAATAAATGTCGAAGATAAAAAAATGGATGAAATAAATGTCGAAGATAAAAAAATGGATGGAATAAAAATGGATGGAATAAAAATGGATGGAATAAAAATGGATGGAATAAAAATGGATGAAATAAAAATGGATGATAAGGATTATAAAAAAAATTTAAATAGTGTAGAAAAAAATATAAATTTAGAAAATAATTTAGCTAATAATTTAGAAAAAGATTTTTTAAAAGAGGTTACTTTAGAAATTTCTGAAAATACACCCAATATGGAATTAAAAAACCCGAAAGAAGTTTATATGGATATTTATAATAAAGCTTTAATAAAAGCTAGAATGGCAAAAAAAAAGGCAATACAATCGTATTTAAAAGCAAATAATATAAAAAAATTATATTTATTGGAAGATATAGAAAGTTCTGATGGGGAAGATTTAGATAATTTTAGTGATTAATGATTTAATATAATTTTTAATAAAATTATTTTGTTAATAGAATTTATAATGAAAGGAAAAAATAATCTTTTAAAGAACTTTAAATCACATCAGGTATTAATTTTAGTTGCGATTGTTGTTGGTGGATATTTTTTATATACTTATTCAAAATCTAAAGGTGGTAGTTTAGACTCTTACGCTGAAATGAATGAGGCCAGTAATGCTGCTGAACAAAACAATTATCAACCTGCAGGACCAAGTGGCACCAATTCCGAGAATGCCCCAGCATCAGGAATGAACACAAATATGCAGGGATTACCACCCAGCTGTGTCAAACAAAACGTAACAGACCCAAGAGAATTATTACCTCGCGATGCCAACAGTGAGTTTTCCCAATTAAATCCACAAGGGTCTGGTGATTTAGAGAATGTTTCTTTGCTTACTGCTGGGACACTACAGGGTATTAACACTGTAGGAACATCTTTGAGAAATGCTAATTTACAATTGAGAAGTGAACCAGCTAACCCAAGAATGAATGTTGGTCCATGGCATAACAGTACTATTACTGCAGACTCCAATAGACGCGATTTAGAGATTGGTTCTCAATAAATAACATTAAAAAATAACATTAAAAAATAACATTAAAAAATAACATTAAAAAATAACATT
>Ga0115560_1000419_pt1 | contig 32820 bp, 28 predicted proteins | sample COGITO_mtgs_1105_5_FD_87278 | JGI IMG/M metagenome (GOLD analysis project Ga0115560, IMG submission 87278) | Pelagic marine microbial communities from North Sea - COGITO_mtgs_110509 | ecosystem: Environmental > Aquatic > Marine > Epipelagic | place: Germany:Helgoland, sampling site Kabeltonne... | reverse complement strand
TTGTGGCGGTCAATCACCAGGAGTATGTCGGCTATGATTCCGATTCCTTTCACCGTCTGTTCAAGGACAGGGACAAAGGATTCTTGGTGGACATTAAAGGCATATACCGCCATCTTGCAGCCGACCTCAATTACTGGAGTTTCTGATCATGGCCCAACAAACGCACCATCCCAAGGTATTGCTGATTACAGGTGGAGCCGGCTTTATCGGCTCACACGTGGTGCGCCGCTGGGTCAACCGCCATCCCGAGGTCCGGGTCATCAACCTCGACGCCTTGACCTACGCTGGGAACCTGGCCAACCTCAAGGACATTGAGGGTGCTCAGAACCACCGTTTTGTCAAAATGGACATCGGCGATACGGAAGCGGTCACGAACCTGCTCCGCGAAGAACAAGTCGATACGGTCATGCACTTGGCTGCAGAAAGCCATGTGGATCGGAGTATTTCTGGTCCGATGGCCTTTCTTGAGACGAACATCATGGGAACAGCCTCACTCCTCTCGGCCTGCCGCACTGTATGGATGGAGCAAGGAGGATTTGAGGGCAAGCGCTTTCACCACGTTTCCACAGACGAGGTTTATGGCTCGCTTGGTGAGGAGGGGTTCTTCACAGAGGACACGGCGTATGACCCACGCAGCCCGTACAGCTCTTCCAAAGCCGCCAGTGACCACATCGTTCGGGCTTGGCACCACACTTACGGCATGCCGATGGTGTTGTCGAACTGTTCCAACAACTACGGTTCCTTCCAATTTCCGGAGAAGCTGATCCCACTGTTTATCCGCAACGCCGTTCAGAAAAAGCCCCTTCCCGTTTATGGTCAAGGCGTCAATGTGCGCGATTGGTTGTGGGTGGAGGACCACGCTTCCGCTTTGGAGGTCATCATCACGTGTGGAGCGGATGGCCGCACGTACAACATTGGCGGAGAGAATGAGTGGAAAAACATCGACCTCATCCGTTTGATGTGTCGCCAACTCGACGGCAAACTGGGCCGTACTGAAGGCGAAACCGAACAGCTGATCACCTATGTTCAGGACCGTGCTGGTCACGATATGCGATACGCCATCGATGCAGCCCGCCTGCGCGACGAACTCGGATGGAGGCCCTCGATCACCTTTGAGGAGGGGCTGGACCGCACCATCGACTGGTACCTCTCCAATGAGGATTGGCTCAACGAAGTCACCAGTGGGGCGTACCGCGATTACTACGACGACCAATACGGGGACCGCTGATGGGCCTGTGGTCTCAAATTTTTGGTTCCTCTAAGGGCAAGAAATCGGCGAAAGACCGAGAGGCGCTGGACTTGTCCGCATTTGCTGTCGACTACCACAGCCATTTGGTGCCGGGCGTAGATGATGGCGCACCCGATTTGGAGGCATCATTGGAAATGATCGACGCTTTGGTCTCTCTGGGGTACCGTGGAGCGGTCACCACACCCCATGTTATGCCAGGAATGTATCCCAATACTCCGGAGACCCTGCGCCCACCTTTTGAGATGCTGAAGCAAGCTGTGTCTCAGCGTCACCCTGATTTCAAGCTGGCCCTCGGCGCGGAGTACTTCCTCGATGCAAGCCTACTGGATACCGTTCTAAACGGTGGTGAGCTCCTTGCTCCCGGCGGGAGACTGCTTTTCGAATTGGCTTTTTCCGCTCCGCCCGACCCCGGTATGCTGCAGGAGTTTTTGTTCGAGGTTCAGCTGAAAGGCCTTCGGCCCGTCATGGCCCACATTGAGCGCTACCCCTATTGGCACCATGAACTCAACCGGTTCGAAGAACTCCATGAGCAGGGCGTGACTTTACAGGTGAATGCCGCGTCCTTGGCTGGCGCATATGGCCCTGAAATCCAACAAGCCGCAGAGACTTGCATCGACCAAGGTTGGGTGCGGATCTTGGGAACGGATGCCCATGGCATTCGGCACATCGACGCCTTGCATGCTTCGAGGTTCCGGCCCGCTGTACACCAGCTTGCTGAGGTGGCATTGAATTCCACCCTGCTGTAAGGTCAAAGACGCCTTTGGGGCGCCACAACTTTTGTGAGGCTACGCGAGGTTACCCTACTGGTGCCAGACGAACAATCAGTCCTTCGAGTGGATCTGCCAACTGAATCTGGCAGCCAAGCCGGCTTTCATCTTTCACGTGAAAGGCCTCGTCGAGCATGTCCTCCTCATCGTCTGATTTCTCCGACATCGCATCTGCGTGCTCACTCTCCACGTAACAATGGCAGCTGGCGCACATGGCCATACCTCCGCAGGTTCCTTCCACAGGCAGCTCTGCGCTCTTGCAGAGCTCCATGACGTTCATGTTCATATCGGTGGGTGCATCCAGCTCGTGGGACACCCCCTCTCGGTCGATGACGGTAACGCGAATGATGGACATATTTAGAATCCGTTGACCCCGTTGACCGTCGTGTACTTGAGCACGAGGTTCTTATCGGGGTAGATGCGTTTAAAGGCACTCTGCACCATCAAGGTGGCCTCGTGGAAGCCACACAGGATCAGCTTGAGTTTGCCTGGATAGGTATTGATGTCGCCGATGGCGTAGATGCCCTCGACGTTTGTGCTGTAGTCCAATGTATTGACCTCGATGGCGTTCTTGGTGATGTTCAAGTTCCAATCGGCGATGGGACCGAGCTTGGGACTGAGTCCAAAAAGGGGCACCCAGTGGTCGGTTTCGAGCCGCAGCTCCCCTTCTGTTTTGTGCTTGACGGTCAACCCTTCAAGGTGGCCGTCACCGTCTACGCCTACCACCTCACCATTGGTGAGCAACCGGATTTTGCCGGAAGCGGCCAAATCCAACACCTTCTGGACACTGTCAGGATGACCTCGGAACCCGTCGCGCCTGTGCACCAGGGTGACCTCGGAGGCCACACCATCTGCGAGGAAATTGGTCCAATCAAGGGCACTGTCCCCTCCGCCACTGATGACGACCTTTTTACCGCGGTAGAACTCGGGATCCTTGATGATGTACTCTACGCCTTGGTCTTCATACTCCGCCAAGCGCTCCACAGGTGGCTTACGGGGCTCAAAGCAGCCCAATCCACCAGCAATGGCGATGATGGGCGCACGGTGCACAGTACCCCGGTTCGTGGTGACAATAAACTGATCTTCCTCGTCCTTGACGATGGTCTCAGCCCGCTCGCCGAGCGTAAACCCTGGCTGAAACGGCTCGGCCTGTTCCATCAGGCGGTCCACCAAGTCGCCCGCCAAGATTTCCGGATAGGCCGGAATATCATAAATCGGTTTCTTGGGATAGATCTCAGCGCATTGCCCTCCCGCTTGGGGCAGGGCATCAATGAGATGACAACGCAGCTTGAGCAAGCCTGCTTCGAAGACGGTGAAGAGCCCGCATGGGCCGGCACCGATGATGAGGATGTCCGTCTGGATCATGATCGATTGCGCGGCGAAGGTAGTTTCTGCGCCGGCTGACAACGCAACAACGGCAAAGCCTTCGTGTTCATCCCATTGCCGAACCTGGCATATTGATGGCCACAACCTCTGTGACCTCGGGAACCACACGGCGTACAGCCTCTTCTACCCCGGCACGCATGGTCATCGCAGCCTGGGCACAATGGGCGCAGGCCCCTTGGAGTTCCACCTCGACCACCAGGTTATCGCGCACTCCCACCACTTTGATGTCACCGCCATCAGAGCGCAAGAAAGGCCGCAACTCTTCCAACGCACGGTCAATGCGCTCGGTCAAAGCTTGGGCGTCTGGGACAGGGTTCATGTTGTGAATTTAAGGCGCAGATGTGGGTGCCACCTCAGGAGCGGGCTGGTCCTTCAGCACGTCGAGCATGCGGTCGGTGAGGGCCGCAATGGCCTTGGCCGATACCGTGCCTTCTTGTAGTGCCGCTGGCCGGCCTGCATCGCCCGCCTCGCGAATGGCTTGTACCAAAGGCAACTCCCCAAGAAACGGCGTTCCTGATGCTTCTGCATAACGCTTTACGCCGTCCCTTCCGAAGAGGTGGTACTTGCGATCAGGCATGTCCGGCGGCGAGAAATACGCCATGTTTTCGACCAAACCCAACACCGGAACATTGATGCTCTCCAATTGGAACATGGACACCCCTTTTCGCGCATCGGCGAGCGCGATGTCCTGCGGCGTGCTGACCACCACCACGCCACTCAACGGAACCAACTGCACCAGCGAAAGGTGCACGTCGCCAGTTCCAGGCGGCAAATCAATCAACATGTAATCGAGCTCTCCCCAATCCCCATCGGTAAAAAGCTGTCCCAATGCCTTCGAAGCCATTGGACCGCGCCACACGATGGCCTGATCAGGATCTGCAAAAAAACCGATGCTCAGCATCTTCACCCCGTGCGCTTCTACAGGGCCAATCATGGACTTCCCCCCTTTCTCTACTGGCAACGGCTTCTCGCGGACCACATCAAACATGGTCGGCATACTCGGCCCGTGAATATCGGCATCGACCAATCCCACCTTATGGCCACGACGGGCCAATTCAACAGCGAGGTTCGCAGTCACCGTGCTCTTCCCCACACCCCCTTTGCCACTGGCGATGGCGATGATGTGCTTGACGCCAGGCAACACCTTGCGCGTTTCCAAACTGCGTTCGTTCGAGCCAAGCGGCACCACTTCTACCTCCACAGCAATGGTCAAGCCCGTCGATGCCGCGAGTTTCTCGATGGCAAATTCCACGGCTTCGCGCATACGCTGGCGCGCATGCATGGCAGGGCTCGAGGATTTGATGCGCAACCGCGCCTTCCACTGCCCTTCGGCATTTTCGAGTGACAAGACCTCCACGAGGTCCAATGCCACAATGTCCTTGCCCAATTCCGGTTCAATCACCCCACTCAGGGCGCCGATGATCTGCTCTACAGTCAGTGTTGCCATGGTTCAAAGTTCGGTGGAAGGGTCCCAGTATCGCTCACTAAAGTCCACCACCTGATGATCTGCTATTTCAACGCCTTCTGACCGCAGCCGTTCGGCCATGGTGTTGGGCGTCGGGAAATGCATGCGTCCGCTCAATAACCCCAGACGGTTTACCACCCGATGCGCAGGCACAGTGGTCCCGTTTGATTCAAGTGCCCGGTTCATGGCCCACCCCACCATGCGGCTGGAACGCGCCGCGCCGAGATAGCGCGCGATGGCACCGTAACTCGTGACCCGCCCCGGAGGAATGAGCCGTGCAACGGCGTGAACGTCTCGCTCAAAATCCCCCGACCCTGGCCGGGATGTCGGGGCAGATGTAGAACCCAGCAAACTCACACGCGGGTCCTTAAGTAATGAATGTTCTTGCCTTCTTCGAGCCAACGCTGTTCGTAATAGGTGCGGATGTTCAGGACGTCCGCGAACTCAGGAGGCACCCTGTGGACGAGGTCTGCATAGACATCCTGTGAGTCTTCGAGGATTGGAAAGCCCGATTGCAGCCAGCCTTCTTTGGACAAGGCGTACAAAAGTGGGCTGTCGCTTTTCACGTGAATGAGCCCCTCCGGCACCATGAATTGTCGGTAACGCCGCAGAAAAACCTCCGATGTAATGCGCTTTGTACCCTTCTCGTCTTTGGGCTGTGGGTCTGAGAAGGTGAGCCAGATTTCGCTGACTTCCCCTTCGGCAAAGAAGTTCTGGACGAATTCAATTTTCGTGCGCAAGAAGGCCACGTTGTTCAGTCCTTCTTCTTGGCTCGTCTTGGCACCGCGCCAAAACCGGTGGCCTTTGATGTCCACGCCGATGAAATTCCGTTCAGGATGCCGACGGGCAAGGCCTACGGTGTACTCGCCTTTGCCACAACCCAACTCCAAGATGATGGGATGATCGTTGCCGAAAACCTCTTGCGCCCAGCGCCCCTTGTGCAGACCGGCCCCGTCCACAATGGATTTGAGATCCGGTTCGAACACGTGGGTAAATGCCGCGTTCTCCTTCCATTTACGGAGCTTGTCCTTGCCCATGAGGTGCGAAATTACGCCTCATGAGCGGTGGAACTCACTCAAAAGGATCAACGGCGACAAAGCGGCATGTTTTGTTCGCCATCCTCGACTGGGGCCTGGGCCATGCCACCCGCTCTTGGCCCCTGATCGTGCAGAGCCGACGGTCCGGTGCGGACGTTACAGTAGCCTCGCGCGGTGCGGCTGCCGCTTGGCTGCAAAACAGGATGAACGCCATCGTCGCTCAAGAGCAGCGCGAAAGCGCCACCGAGGTGCCGCCATGGCTGTGCTTGGAAAAGCCTGGCGTTCACATTCGCTACGCCAAAGGGCATTTGACCCTTCCTCAGATTGCCCTGCAAATGCCCGCGTTCCTGAGAAGCATCGCCCAAGAACGGCGCTGGATAAAATCGCTCCTGAAGCATACGGCCATCACCCATGTGATCAGCGACAACTGTTATGGCGCCCATCCACCATCTCACGATGTGCCATCGGCGTTGATCACCCACCAAGCATCCCCACCTGTCCCTGCCTTCTTTCAGGGAATGGCCAAAGCCCAAGTTTCCCGGTGGATGGAGGCCTTTGAAGAAGTGTGGATTCCCGATACCGATCAGCGAGCACTCGCGGGAGAACTTTCCCTGCCTACCATCGCACACCACCGCTTCATAGGGCCACTGAGCCGTTTTTCCGTGGACGATGGCACCGGGGAAAGCGAGGCGGAGCCTCCATCGCTGGTGGGCATCGTGAGCGGTCCCGAGCCCCAACGCAGCCTCATGGAGGCTGCACTTCTTCAGTGCTTCGCCCGAGATGGCCGCAAGGCCGTGGTCTTTTCTGGAGACCCCAACGGTGCACCTAAAACAGTAAAGAATGTGGAACTCCTTCCCAACCCTTCGGACGGCCGCATCCGCCATGCCCTGACCCACGCAGATTGCATCGTCTGCAGAAGCGGATACTCAAGCCTCATGGACCTGACCGTTCTAGGGTTGAAGGCGATTCTTGTGCCCACACCAGGTCAACCTGAGCAAGAATACCTGGCCGAGCTCTGGCACAAACAGTGGGGATGGCACCGCATACATCAACATCAATTGGCTGAATTTCAACCACCCCCTCATTTGGAAGGCCAAACGGTCCCGTTGTCGGAGGTCCATCATGGCCGCCCTGATTGGATGCAGCATTGGCTCAGCCCGTCACAACACCCAGCTGCGCGCACTGCATAGCCGAATGGTCCGCAAGGCCCTTTCCGACGAAGTTCCCCGATGACCTAGACAGCCGGGCATGGTGATCAGGCTAAACCACACCATTCCCGGACCAAACCGCACAAGGCGAAGGGATGTAAATTGCCGGTATGACGGACGATGAGCGCTATATGAGGCAGGCCTTGGACCAAGCCCACCGCGCGGCGGAATTGGGCGAGGTTCCTGTGGGTGCTGTCATCGTCGCGGGAGGACGCACCATTGCAAGGGCACACAACCTGTGTGAACGGCTCCACGATTTCACGGCACACGCGGAAATGCAGGCCTTTACCTCTGCGAGCGAATTTCTAGGCGGCAAGTTTCTGGACCAGTGCACGCTCTATGTCACTTTGGAGCCCTGCCCCATGTGTGCTGGCGCTGCATTTTGGACCCGCATAGGGCGGGTGGTGTACGGTGCCAAAGACGAAAAACGTGGGGGACTCGATTTCTCGGGAAAGCGCGACGAAGGCCTTTTACACCCCCGCACAGAATTGGTGGGAGGCGTGCTCGGGTCCGAATGTGCGGAACTCCTGACCACCTTCTTCTCAAAACGAAGGAAATCCTGAGCGACCTGCAACTACTTTTGAAGGGTGGAGGAGTTCAACCGCGCATACCTAGATGCCCTCAGCAGGGACATTGCCGACAAGAAGGTTGATCTTCTTCAGGCTCGGATCGTGGACTTACACCCTGCCGACATCGCTGAAATCCTGGACAGACTTGATGACGAGGAGGTTCAGTATCTCTGGAATTTGATCGAAACCGAGGAGCGCGGAGATGTATTGGTCGAGTTGGAAGAAGACGTAAGGGTCGCCTTGCTCGGCAATCTCTCCGACCGTGAAATCGCAGAAGAGGTCCTGGAGAACATTGACTCGGACGATGCCGCGGACGTGGTTTCGGAATTGCCCGAAGAGCGGGTAGCTGAGGTCATCAAGCAGCTCGACACCGAGGACAGAGAAGACCTCCTCAGCTTGCTGCGATACCCAGAAGGGTCTGCCGGTGCCTTGATGGGAACCGAGCTGATTCGGGTCGAACTCGACTGGACGGTTTCGCACGCCATCCGCGAAATGCGCAGGCAGGCAGAAGACGTGGAGACGGTGCACAGCGTTTACGTGGTGAACGCTTCGGGTCAATTGCTGGGACGGCTGTCCCTTAAGAGGTTGCTGCTCACGGCCACCAGCACCCGCAGCACCATAGGCGACCTCTTCAAGGAGGACGACACACGCGCAGTCAAGGTGACCGAACCGGACGAAAAAGTGGTCCAGTTGATGAAGAAGTATGACCTCGTGGCCTTGCCCGTCGTGGACGATCACAACCGTTTGCTCGGCAGGATCACCATCGACGATGTGGTGGACCTCATTGAAGAAGAGGCCGAAAAAGACTACCAGCTCGCGAGCGGATTGAGCGACGAAGTCGAGAGTGACGACTCGTTGTGGGACATGACACGCGCCCGCCTTCCTTGGCTGCTCATCGGGCTCTTTGGTGGACTCGCTGGCGCATACGTCATCGGGGTTTTCGACATTCAACGCTTTCCCTCCATGGCATTGTTCATCCCCTTGATCGCCGCCATGGGAGGCAATGTGGGGGTGCAATCTGCCGCCATTGTGGTCCAAGGACTGGCTGCTGGGCGCAACCCTCGGGACGAGCGCCTGTTGCCGCGATTGCTCAAAGAATTTTCGGTGGCCCTGCTCAACGGCGCCATATGCTCAGTGGTCATTCTCGGAGCGAGCATGGCTTTGGGATACGGTTGGAACCTGAGCGTGACGGTGAGCCTCTCTCTCATCGCTGTGGTGATTTTCGCTGCACTGTTTGGCACGTTTGTGCCCCTCACTTTGAATCGGTTTAAAATCGATCCCGCATTGGCCACCGGCCCCTTCATCACGACAGCCAACGACATCATTGGCCTGATCATCTACTTCAGTATCGGCGTGCTGATGTCAGCCTGACAACATGAAGGTGCTCTTTCTTGATACCGTGCACCCGATCCTTTCGGAAAGGCTCACCACTGCGGGCATGACCTGCATAGACGGCACCAAGCAACCGCCCATTGAAGCCATCAGGAGCCACCGTGACGCCGCTGGCATCGTCTTGGGCAGCCGCATTCGTGTGGACGCCGAACTCCTCGATTTGCTGCCCGCGCTGCAGTTCATTTGCCGATCCGGCGCAGGCCTTGAGAACATCGACCTCGCCTCGGCTTCGGCTCGGAATATCGCCGTATTCAACAGCCCTGAGGGCAACCGCGACGCGGTGGGTGAACATGCCCTTGGCATGCTCCTGTCTTTGATGAACTTGCTACGCGAAGCCGACACATCGGTCAAGCAAGGGCATTGGGACCGGGAGGGCCACCGAGGCACCGAGCTGGCTTCCCGCACGGTAGGCATCCTAGGATACGGCCACATGGGCAGCGCATTTGCCGGTAAACTCTCGGGCATTGGTTGCCGCATTCTTGCTTGCGACCCATACCGTAGCGGTGCGGAGAGCGCGCATCAAAGCACGGTACACCACGTGGATTTGGCGACGTTACAGCGCGAAGCCGATGTCCTGAGCATCCATTGTAACCTCACTCCCGAGACCAAAGGCATGGTAGACCGGGAGTTTCTCTATGCATTTGACAAGCCCATCGTGCTCATCAACACCGCACGGGGCCCCATTGTAAGCTCCTCCGGCCTCCTTGACGCCCTCCAGACAGGACATGTGGTCGCCGCCGCCCTCGACGTCTTTGAAAGGGAAACAAGCAGCTTTGAAACCGTCGCCAACGAAGGTGATGCCATTTGGATGCGGCTCATGGCCCACCCCCGGATACAAGTCAGCCCGCACGTGGCGGGCTGGACTGAAGAAAGCTATGTTAAACTATCGTCCGTATTGGCCGATAAGGTGATCGCCGCATTCGGCTGAATCAATTGGTGCGCTCGCGGGAACTCGCTGAGTACAAGACCTTGAGGGCCGAAGCCTTCCGCAATTCCTGCTTCACGTCTGTCACGACACCCATCTTGGTGTCCTGGTCGACCTTCATAGAGACCCACATTTTGGTCTGCTCGGCTTCCGCCAATGTCAGTCGCTCGTTCTCCACCCAATCCCGAATCTGCGCCACATCCGAGAACTGATCGTTCAACTGAATGACGGGCTCTGTGCCATATCGCTTGTCCTGTGGAGGCCCAATGTTGATGTAGCGAATCAGGTGCTTCTTCTCGATTTTGTAAATCTCAGAGGCTTCAGGGCGCACCACCTTGACCATTTCCTCTTCGGTCCGCAATACCGTTGCGACCATGAAGAAGAAGAGCAACATGAACACGATGTCTGGAAGGGATGCGGTTGAAATCGCCCCAGACTCACGCTTTTTGTTTTTCTTGAACTTGCTCATCAGTAGTAACCTTGACTGGCGTCTCGAGGCTCTGCCTCAGAGATTCGTTGAGGGAAAACCAAACGGATGGACTTGATCTTGTCGAGCAGGCTGGCCTCCTTCGTTCGGCTGTAGCGCTCTTCCAACTCAGCGTATGATTCATTGAATTTGGCCAGAGACAACTCATCCCGCAACTCATTGATGGCTGCCTCCAATTCGTTTTGAACCTGCAAATAGAGGTCGTACGAGGTGCTGCGGTCCGTTTGCAAGCTGATCAAAGCCGAACCCGGAAGCTCCTTGTAGTCGCCTCCAAAAAGCTCAATCGCTGTCAACTTCTCCCGAACCCGCTCCGCAGCTTTGGGCTGCCCTGCGGCCAAATAACTCTGCTCCAAAAGGATGAGCTCTGACTTCCGCACCCATTGGCGCTCGGGATACTTCATGTTGTCGTCCCCCAAAGTCACGTTGGGGCGTTCAGGATGAAGCAAGCCGGTTCCTGTGGCGATCAAGAAATCCTTGGCACCGTCCTTGAGTTGACCGATGGACATGACCTCCTTCTCGACCAACAGCTCGTCGCGAAAGTTGGTCCTGACATTGTAAACGTCTCCGTCCTTGACTTCCTGCTGCTCCATGTCCGGGGGGACTGGAGGAGGAAGTTGACGCTTGACGCCTTCATCGCTGTCGATGGTGGTGGTCACCAACCAGAAAATCAGCAACAGGAAGGCGATGTCCGCCATCGATCCCGCATTGATTTCCGGTATTTCTCTCCGTGCCATGAGCGCTTAGAGCCAGTTCTTGAGAATGGCCTTGCCTTCCACCAAGAGGATGGAAACAATGGCCATGAGTCCCAAAATGTAAATGAATTGAATGCTCGCGTCAGCAATTTTCACATCCTGCTCCGTGACGGTAGCGCCTCCCATCAACATGGCAGAGGTCACCGTGGTGTCGGCCAGGCTCCATGCAATGAAGCCAGCCACAAAGAAGACTGCAAAACCAATCAGCGCGCCTTTTGCGCGGCTGTCCTTGACCATCAATTTCTGTGTGAATTGATAGATGCCGAATCCAAAAATGGCCAGAACACACACCACGCCGGTGTATAGATTCAGGCTGACGAGACTTTCGACGGGCCCATTCGGGTCGTCGCTGTTGATGGCGGACACCACCCAAATACATCCCAATGCGATGATGAGGATGCGGAGGGCGGTGAGGGCCGTTCTAATGACGTTGGCTTGCATGGTGCTGCTGTATTTAGACCGCAGAACCGATCAGCCGTTCAACTTCTTCTTGTACACCAGGTCCACGAGGTCCATGGACGCTTCCTCCATATCGAAGACAATGCCGTCGATCTTAGAAAGGATGTAGTTGTAGAAGATTTGGAGGATGATGGCCACCACCAAACCGGATACAGTGGTGATCAACGCCACCTTAATACCACCGGCCACAATGGACGCGTTGATGGTATTGGCTTGAGCGATCTTGTCAAAGGCCTCGATCATACCGATAACGGTACCCATAAAACCGAGCATGGGAGCCAACGCAATGAAGAGGCTGATCCAGCTCAAACCGCGTTCGAGTTTTGTGCTCTCGAGGCTTCCGTAGTCTTCAACGGCCTTGGCCAATTCTTCATAGCTGCCTCCGCTGCGCTCCAAGCCTTGCTTGAAGATGGCTGCAATAGGGCCACGGGTATCGCCACAAATGGCGGCCGCCTCGTCTACACCGCCTTTGTCCAAAGCCCCTTTGACTTTGTCCATGAGGACTTTGGTGTTGGTCGTCGCCATATTGAGGTAAATGATGCGTTCGATCGCCAAAGCCAATCCGAAGATCAAGCAGAGAACAACGAAGCTCATAAAGAGCACACCGCCCTCGATGATGCGAAGTTTGATTTGCTGGCGGGCGCCCGTCACCTCGACGGTGTCTTCCAGGGGAGCCGCAGTGGCTTCCTCGGCAACAGGTGCTGGAGCCGGAACGGCAGCACTGTCCATCATGGCAGAATCGGCCATGGCGCTGTCAGGGACCATAACGATCATGGAATCGCCGGACATAAAAATGGTGTCTCCTTCTTGGGCGATGACAGGAGCGGTAAACATGAGGGCCACTACTAGGAGGGCGAACAACTTCTTCATGGTGAAGGGATGAATCGTGGTTGTGTCGTTTTATCCGAACATCAGGTTCAGGAAGGGCGAATTTAGGCAATCGACTTGCACCCCGACAACAGCACTTTCAACATGGTCATGATTTCCATGAAATAAAGGGGTCACAACTCCCCCATTCTGCCGGCTTGGTAGTCGGCGATACATCGTTGAATTTGAGCACGGTTGTTCATGACAAAGGGGCCATAGGAGACCACTGGCTCCCCCAAAGGCTGGCCGCCTAGGACTAAAAATTCTGCGCCAACTCCGCTGTAGAACCTGAGTAAATCTCCCCCTCTGTGGTACAAAGCCAACTGCTGTTTTTTCAGTTCGCGCTGCCCTTCAACCTCCAAATTCCCTTCAATCATGTGCAAGAAGGCATTGTGTTGGGGGTCTACAGGAAGGTCCAGCCTGCCACCTGCCTCGATGTGGATATGGTAATAAAATGCAGGACTGTGCAATGCGGTGGGCGATGACGCTCCGAGGGCTTCGCCCATGACCACCTTGACCCTGTAATCCTCGGTTTCCACAATTGGAAAGTCCGATTTGTCGCGGAGGGTGGTAATGGGGTCACTGAACTTGTGGGCTGCGGGGAGATTCAACCAGATTTGGAAGCCGTGTACGATGCCTCCATCTCTGCGAATTTCCATGCTGCTCACCTCCTCGTGGATGGCTCCGCGACCGGAACTAAACACCATGAACTGACCTTCACGGTAGATCAGGTCGTTGTCAAGGCTGTCTGTATGTCGACCACTTCCGGAGAGCAAATAGGTCGTCGGTGCCACACCTGCATGGGGGTGAGCCTTAATGTCCATCCCAAGGGTGCCCGGATCGATTTGGAGCGGGCCAAATTCATCCAACATCACAAAAGGCGACACCAAATCCGTGTGGTCACCTGCAAATCCACGCAACACAGGGACGTTCTGAACCATGGTGCGCTGACATTCGAGTACTTGCGCCACCTTTCTTTCTCCGCCCTCGCTCCACATACCTGATGCTGCTCGCAACCAATGTGGTGTTGCGGCAGCTGCGCCCACTACAGCAGAACCTTTGATGAAGTGTCGTCTCAACATGCACTGAAAGATACGGGGTGCCTTTTGCTCTAAAAATTCACCTGGGTGAAGAACTAGGCCATCACCACCACAACCGATGGAGGACTGTTTTTGAGGCCATGAAAAAGCCAGCGTGAAAACGCTGGCTGCTTCTGTTGCGGAGAGACCGGGATTCGAACCCGGGTTACCCTTTTGGAGTAAACACGCTTTCCAAGCGTGCGCCTTAAGCCACTCGGCCACCTCTCCTGATCAGCGTGAATCATCCCACTGATTGGGCGCGCAAGTTACCCCATAATCCAACGCGGCAAGCAAAGCCCTGTGGCGACGATGCTTGGCGCCGATCAACGCATGATGAACGCCGGAGTTTGCTCTCCCGCGAGGTCCTGCTTAAAGGAATCCCGCAGCGACTCGCGGTCAGGATGGATTGCGGCCAGTACCATCAACTTGGTCACCGCAGCCTCCAAGGTGATGTCCAAACTGGGCTCCACCCCGATTCTTGTGAGTCCAGCTCCTGTCACATAGCGGTTGGCATCGACCGATCCCACGCCACATTGGGTCACATTGACCAAGAAGATGCCCCTTTCTTGCGCCGCGGTGAGGATTCCCAGAAACAGAGGATCACGCGGGGCGTTCCCAGAACCATAGGTCCTCAGCACGGCCGCACGAAGCCCAGGGATACACAACTGGTGCGAGAGCGCCTCTGGTGTCATTCCGGGAATGAGATGTACCACGGTCACTCCGGGATCCAGCGCCTCTAACAAGCCTGCGTCTCCAAGTGGTCTGAGCAAGTGGTCACGTCTGAACCTGACGTGCACCCCCACCTCTGCCAAGTCGGGGAAATTGGGGCTAACCAAGGCTTGAAAGCCCTCCGCGTCCTGCTTATGAGAGCGGTTTCCGCGCATCAACTTGTCTCCGAAATAGACCACGACTTCACGCACCAACGGGCCTCTCTCTGGATCTGAAGAATCCCAAGTGCCCGCAATCTCGATGGCTGTGAGTAGGTTTTCCTTGCCGTCCGTTCGCACCACTCCAATGGGCAACTGGCTTCCGGTCAATACGATGGGCTTCCCGAAGTTGGGCAGCATAAAGCTCAATGCACTCGCGGAGTAGGCCATGGTGTCCGTGCCGTGTAACACCACAAACCCATCGTAACGCTCCCTGCGGTGAAACAGCAACCGGGCCAATTCTCCCCAGCGCTCAATGGACATATCACTGCTGTCGATGGGTGTCATCGGCTCAAAGTCCAGATCCACTTCGAGCGCATCGATTTCGGGGATCCTCGACTTCAAGTGATCGAAATCAAATGGACGCAAAGCCCCAGAATCAGGATCCTCAAAAGAGCCGATGGTTCCACCAGTGTAGACCAGAAGGATGCGGGCAGGCGTCATGACACAGAAGGGCTATGAACAGGCAGGCGAAACAGCCGCTCTGCATTGGCGGTCGAAAAGGCGGCCACCTCGGCCAGAGGGCGCTCCAGCACATCGGCCACACGTTGACCCACCAGCACAGTGTACGCCGGTTCGTTGCGCTTGCCACGATGCGGCACGGGCGCGAGGTATGGGCTGTCCGTTTCCAAGATGATGCGGTCTTCTGGAATGAGCGGAATGACCGCCTCCATGCCCGCCTTTTTGAAGGTGGTCACGCCACCGAGGCCAAAACAAAAAGATCCGTAATCTGCAATTTTCTGGGCTTCTTCCTGTCCACCAGTGAAGCAATGAAAGACCCCACGAAGCGATGTGCTGGTATACTGATCCAACACCGCAAAAGTGTCCTCAAACGCCTCGCGCACATGAAGGACCACAGGAAGGTCTCGCTCCAATGCCCATCCAATTTGACAGTGAAAGGCTTCAATCTGGGCAAGGCGGGTTTCTTTTCCCCGGAACAGATCCATTCCAATCTCACCTACTGCGATGCACGGTTCGGCATCGAGGGCCCCCAAAATGGAGACGCACTCGGCCTCCCAATTTTCCTCTACGTGGCAAGGATGCAAACCCATCATGGGAAAACACCGCTCAGGATATGCGGCGACCAAGTCTAGGAGAGGCTGGACACTCGCTGCGTCGATATTGGGCAATAAGATGCGCTCTACCCCGGCCTCAAAAGCGCGTTCCACTGCGGCCTCACGGTCCTCTGCAAACGCATTGGCGTATGCATGGCAATGGGTATCTATCCAGTTGAGCTTGGGTGCGACCTCCATGGTGACAAAATTACGCCTGGTCACCTGTGGTCCGCGCACTGCGCGCTTTTTGGTACCGTTTGATAGCCAAGGTGAGCAATAAGGCAAGGCCCAGTATGCCCACCACGCCCCATACCCAGCCGACGGCATCGCGAAGAACAATCAGGAATACGACCGCGATCAAGATCACCGTAGGCACCTCGTTGAGAAAGCGCAACCGCATGGAACTCGCTTGTGGCGTTCCTTTTTGGCATTGGGCGAGTACGCGCGCGCCGAGCAACATGTAGGCCCACAAGAGCCCCACAAACCCAAGCTTGACCCACATAAATGGCATGGTCAACCACACCGGATTCCAAACGATCAGCGCTGTTCCGAATCCAGTAGCCAGTATGCCGCTCGGCAATGTAATGGCCGCCCACAGGCGCCTTTCCATTATGCGGAATTGAGGAACCAGAACGTCGCGTTCAGCAGCAGGTTTGTCGATGGCCTCCCTGTGATAAATGAAGAGGCGGAACAGGTAGAACAACCCTGCGAACCAAGTCACCACAAAAATGATATGTAGGGCTTTGAGGACGTCGTACGTCATGGTGCAAAGGTGAAGGAGTGTTGTCGTTTTTCGAGCATGCCTATATCAGACCGACCTTTGTATCGCAACACACGCCCAAAATGGCTCCAAAAACACGCCTTGCGAAGGACACCTTCGCCACCACCACGCACATTGTCTTGCCCAACGACACCAATGTCTTGGGCAACCTCATGGGAGGACAACTCTTGAATTGGATGGACATCGCATCGGCGATCAGCTCTAACCGCCACTGCCGGAGGGTCGTGGTCACGGCGGCGGTCAACAACGTTTCATTCGACCGGCCCATTCGACTCGGGGATACCGTTACGATTGAAGCCAAGGTCAGCCGGGCTTTCAGCAGCTCCATGGAAGTGTTCATGGAGGTTTTTGTTGAGGACAACGCCACCGGCGAACGCTCCAAATCCAATGAAGCCATGTACACATTTGTCGCCGTCGACCAATTGGGGGCTCCGATTGGTGTGCCAGAACTCGTGCCGGAGACCGCGGAGGAAAAAGTCCGTTTTGATGGCGCGTTGCGCCGACGCCAGTTGCGGTTGATCCTGGCCGGCAAGATGAAGCCTCAGGATGCTACAGAGCTCAAGGCGCTGTTTGTTTGAGGACCGCATCTATCGCCGCCAACACGCGCGCGGGAGTCACACGCTCTGGACAACGGACCTTGTGTCGGCAACGGTCACCTAAGCGGCTACAGGGCCGGTTTCGTTTAGGACCTTCAGGTTCGACTTGAACTGTGCTTGGATGAGGCATCCATGGGCCCATTCCCAAAGCAGGAGACGTACATCCCCACACCACCACCATGGGCACCTGAAGGGCGGCCCCGGCATGCATGGCCCCTGTATCGCCCGCGACCAACAAAGCCCCCTTTCTGATAAGGGCAAAGGTTTCGGACCATGTCGCTATCCCGCAGTGGCTCACAACATCACAGCCTTCGAAAACAGTCACAAGCTCAGCGGCCATGGCCACCTCATCGGGGCCTCCAATGAGGTCCACAGATTTGCCTTGCGCTGTCAGATGCCCGACAATGTCGTGCCAATGTCTCAAGGGAATGGCTTTCCCCACATGGGCTGCACCCAATGCCAGCACTACCCTGCCGCTGCGTGTTGACACACCCTCCGACGCCCCTTTGTTCGCAGGCACTGCCAGTGCACCAGCATCTCCTCTGCCACCAAGGGCCGAAAGCGCATCACCAAATGGAATAAGGGTGTTCAAATAGCGTTCCACCACGTGTTCACCGCGCAGCCGGTCCCAACCAAAACGGACGAGCAGGATTTTCTCGATGCTCTTCTTGTCTACGGTGAGGTCCAACGTGCCATTGTTTCGCAGCGCCCTCTTGATGAACCCAGACCGTGCGTTGGCATGCAGGTCGATGATGTAATGAAAACCCACGTCGAGAAGGGCAGCCTCCACTTCAACGGTGGTTCGGTCGATGGTCCACACTTTGTGAAGACCAGGCATCCCCTCCAGCGCTCCAGAAAATGCCGATTTGGTCAAATAATGTACCTCGACCTCTCCCTCCAACATGGCGTGCAAAGCGCGCACCACTGGAGATGTGAGGATCACATCCCCCATGCTCGAGAACCGAACGACGAGGACACGTGTAGGGCCTGCCTGCGACATCGGCGGGAAAGGTAGCCCCTGAAATGCAGGAAGCCGTCCCCTTTCGGGAACGGCTTCCGCCTCAAGCGATTTGGTGAAACGCTTTCTCTAGCCTGGAATCACTCAGAAACCAGAAGCTTCTTGACCACAATGTAGTCGGAGCTGGACAGGCGAACCTGATACATTCCGCTGGACAGCGTGTTGGCGTCAATGTCCAGGACATACTGAACGTCTTCAGAGGCATTGCCATCGAACAACTCCTGAACGAACTGACCTCCCATGGTGTACAGGTCAATGCGCAGGCGCATGTTGTTGGTCACCACGAATCCGAGCGTGCTGTAGTCGTTCGTTGGGTTAGGCTGCAATCCTGTGATCCGGATTGGATCCTTCAGGTTGCTCACGCCACCCGTGATGTCGATTGGAGTGTGGCCACTCTGACCGCCACTGACCGTCACGTTGTCGAGGTTGTCGAACTCTCCTGTACCCACATTGGTGTAGTCGAATTCAGTGCTGTTTCCACAATCGTCTGTGATGGTGTAGCTGTAATCGATCTGCCATCCGAGGCAGCAATCCATATCAAAGAAGATGTCACCACTCGAAGAAAGGACGCCCTGGCTCTGACCGTCTACTACGAGCTCACCGCTGTAGAAGAACCAAGCGCTACCACCGTAGTTCTCGTTCTTGTTGTTGGCGCCTTCACCGATCTGGAGACCGTAGTAAGCGTTCAACGGCTGGTGCTGCAGAGCGAATTCAGATCCTGCGTAGGCTCCGGTTCCAGACATGGTACCGTCTCCCATCACGTAGTAAATCCACTCGGTCCAGATTTCGATGCCGGGGAAGATGTCCGCACAATCCTTCTTGTAGTTGTGCATGCCGGGGGCCGCGAGCCACCCGTTCCAGTCGTAAGCACCATCGTAGGTAGCGTCAAAAATGAAGCCGTTCCCGCTGGCATCAGCCACTTCCAGTACGATGTGCATCGTGCTGTCCGGAGCGATTTCAATGATGCTGCTGCCACCTTCAACAATCGTGAAGGACTCGGCGCCTGGGAAGTTGAACAGACGTACTACCTCTGGATCGCGGTCGTCACAGGTTTCTCCGTTATCGACGGCCTCCACAGTAGCAGGCATACAGAAGTTGGCGATGTCCTCTGTTGGGAGGTAACCGCTCTCCACTGAAGAGAACTCCAAGGTCACTTCGCTGTCACAGTTGTCTGCGTACTGAACATCGCAGGCCTCGGGAATCTGAATGAAATCAAAGATGTCATTCAAACCGTTCTGGTTGTCGTCGCCGCAGGCGTACTCCACCACTTCGTCGTTGCTGATGTCGCATGTTGACGTGAACTGAGGTGCCATTTCATCAAGGACAGTGATGTCCTGGCTGGTGGTCACCGTGTTCTCGTTGCCGCAGTCATCGGTCGCTAAACTGGTCCACGTACGTGTGAACGTGTAGCTTCCTTCGTCTGCGCCGTCTCCATCGCTGCACGTCTGAACGTTGGGCGAATCCATGAATGTCAACACGTTGGCAACGTCGCTGTCGCAGTTGTCGTCCGTCGTGATGGCAGGAATGCCCGTCGCAGCATCGCTGCGGTCAGTCTCACACTCTCCGTCGAGGTAAAGCGTGATCGGGTCAAGCGTCTCGATGGTTTGTGAAGGGTTCACGTTGTCCTGTACCGTGATCAACTGATCCACACTGGTCGAAGTGCTGTTTCCACAATCATCCGTCGCCGTGAAGCTGAACGTACGTGTGAAGACATAGCTTCCATCCAATTGATCGTCGTCTCCGCTGCAGGTGTAATCAGGAGCGCTGTCCGTGAAGACCGTCTCGATGGTCACATCGCTGTCACAAGCGTCACTCGTAGTGTGCGTAGCATAACCGAGTGTGGCAGTCGTCAGGTCAGTATTGCAATCGGCATCCAACTGTACCACCTGGTCTGCAGGTGCCTCAGCGCTCAAGAGCGGTGCCGTGACATCTGTCACAGTGATGGTCTGGACGTGAAGCTCAGTGTCTGTGTTTCCGCAGTCATCTGTCGCCACTGCAGTCCAAGTACGGGTGAATACGTATGAACCTTCGGCCAGTCCGTCAGCGTCGCTGCAAGTGTACATCGTGTCGGTATCGGCATACGTAATGCTGATGCTCACATCGGTGTCACAGTTGTCCGTAGCTGTCGCTGTAGCCTGACCTGCCGCAGAAGGCGAGGTGTCAGCTGTGCAATCAGAAAGGAGGTCTGTAGCGTATGTGTCAGGGCAGCTGATGTCTACCACAGGATTGATCTCATCGTTCACAGTGAACAGCTGATCGTGGGTCTGGATATCCTCGTTTCCGCTGTCATCCGTCGCCACTGCAGTCCAAGTCCGGATGAAGGTGAAGTTTCCTTCAGCAGCATCGTCGCCGGTGCAGCTATAGATCGGAGCTGAATCGCTGTGCGAGATGGCAATGGTAACGTTGCCGTCACAGTTGTCGGTCGCTTGTGCAGTGACCATGTCCAAGCTGAGGTCTGCTTCGCAAGCCTCATTCAAGGCCTCGATGCGGTCTGCTGGCCAATCCACGCTCATGCTAGGCGCAATGGCGTCCGTCACTGTAATGACATGCTCACAGTAGCTTCCGGACTTCCAGTTCTCGTTTTCACAAGCGTCTACGGCAGAGAACACACGGGTAAACTCGTAGCTACCGTTGTGGGTGTCATCTTCATCATCATAGATATAGTCCGCACCATCGGTATCGGCTTCAACCGGCAAATCAGCGAACATGATGTCCTCGTATGAGACGTCAGGGTTTGAGTCACAGTTGTCCGTGACCGTAGCCATTCCTGTTGCTGCTGTGCTCAGGTCTGTGCTGCAGTTTTCATCGAGGAACACCTCAATGTCATCTGGGCAGAAATCAAACTCAGGAGCGAGCGTATCTACCGTGGCCACATACTGGATGGCAGACTCAGACTCGTTGCCGCTGTCGTCCGTTACGTACCAAATACGCACGTAAGTTCCTGGGCAAGAACCTGATGTCAAGAAGGCCATAGAGATCTCATAATCGAGCTCGCTGTCGCCATTGTCCGTGGCGTGCAGTGGCAATACACTGGTGTCGTATGGATCCGGCATATCACCACAGGTGATCGGAGCGGGATACAGCTCGTCTGGGTTGCCGTCAAACACAGGGCCTTCCTCGTCCGTAAAGGTCAGAACCTGCATGCACTCCAGGGTGGTCTGGTTTCCGCAGTTGTCCGTTGCCGTTACCGTGAAGGTCCGCTCAAGGTCGTAGTCACCTTGGTTGTCACTGTCGGTATCGGGATCCAGTGCGATCGCTACGTCAACATAGGTGTATTCCACCGTTACGTCTCCGTCGCAATTGTCACTGACCGTGTAAGAAGGCTCACCATTGGTGGCAATGGTCAGGTCGCCTTGGGCGAAGGGAACATTGCTGTAGAGGATATCACCAGGACACTGGATGCTCAATGTTGGAGCTTGCGTATCCTGAACTTCAATCGTCTGCGACTGGCTGTGGACATTCCCGGCGCAGTCGGTAGTCTCCCAAGTGCGGGTCAATGTGTAAGTATCCTCACATGCTCCATCCGTTCGCACCTCACCGACATAGGCAATCTCAGGACCATTGTCGCAATTGTCCATCGCAGCCAAGGTTGAGATGTTGGCCAAGGCGGGAATGGCGTCACACTCCACAGTGACATCCTCTGGGAATGATGTGAATTCAGGCGCCGTAGTGTCCTCGACGGTGATGTACTGAATGTGTTCGGTGTAGTTGCCAGAACAGTCCGTCGTGGAGTAGGTACGCTTGATGGTGTACTCTTGAAGGCATGCTGTCGTCAGGATAAGGTCTTGATAGCTTACCACGGCTTCAGCGTCACAGTTGTCCATCGCCTCGGCATGCATGCCGTCGCCTGGAGTAAACTCAGGCACTGCGTAGAACTCACCCAATTCGTGCTGCACCATTCCTGTCAGGGAAGCATCGCTGCACTGCACGGTGTAATCGGCAGAAGCCAATGTCCACTCAGCAGAGGTGCGGTCGGTCACCACCAAAATCTGCTGGAACTCAGAAACGTTTCCGCACATATCAGTCGCGGTGTAGTCGATGATGTAGTCATCCCAACAACCCGCAGAGAGTGGCGTGCACTGAACATCTACATGGCTGATCTCACAGTTGTCGACCACCGTGATCAGACCCACGCTGTTCAGGTACTCGTAGGAACAGTCCATCCAGAGGTCACACTCCAAGGTGTCCACACCCTGAGCAAGGAATGACGGTCCAATCAAGTCCTCAATGTCAATGCGCTGATCGTCTGTTTCGACTGTAGCATTTCCGCAACTATCTGTCGCCATGGCTGACCATGTACGAATGATGCTGTAGCAACCTGTGCTCACGCTGTCGACGATGGCGTCACTGTATGCCAAGCCGGTATCGGCCAAGTCACAGTTGTCACTGTATCCCGTAGAAGCAGTCCCCGTGTTGGAAGGGTCGAGGTCCACGAAACACAATCCATTGACATTCAAAGTCAGATCTGAAGGTGCGTCCACGCTCACTTCTGGAGCGGTATTGTCTTCAATGGTGATGGCCTGAACATGATAGGTTTGGTTGCCAAAGCAATCCGTCGCCACCCAGGTGCGGTTCAAGACGCGGCAGCTGCTCGCGGTGTATGATGCGGTAGTCTCACCGACCAATTCAACGCAGACATACACCGTGTTGCCATCGGCAAATCCTGAAGTGTTCGGGTCGAACCCAGCGGCACAGCCGTACTCGCTGTCGTCGCAGTTGTCAGAGAACAACACCACCTCGTCAGAAGCAGGATTGTCTATTAACCACTGCTCGCTTTCGTCACAAGTCAAGGTGAGGTCTTCTCCACCAGATACATAGGTAGGCGGCGTCACATCGAGGCGGGTCACCGTCTGAACGATTTCGGTCGCTACGTTGCACTGGTCGTCAAAGGCGATGTAGTGGAACTCCACATACTCACCCGTCATGCAATCGGTCGGCAAATCACAGTTTGGCTCGAGGGTGGCGATCACGTCACCAGCGAAGCCCAACGCGTCCTCTCCTGCAATCGATCCAGCCCAGCTGAACCAACCAGAGAAGCCATTGTCTTCACAGTTGTGGTTGTTGGCGCCTTCACCCAACTGGAAACCGAAGTATTCACTCGCTGGCTGGTGGTTGAAGTGAATCAAGGTTCCAAAGTCCCAAGCACCAGGTCCACCTACAGCGTATGAAGCTTCATTGTTCAAGGTGTACATGGTCCAGAGGCTGGTATTTACAGCACATCCGTAGTCATTCTTGAATCCGCCTGCCCAATCTGCGCCAACCGTGCGGCCTTCGAAGAAGAGGTGAATCTCCAATCGGAGGTCATTGTCATCTTTGTCCATGACCGTACCCTGCATCAGAGCTGTTCCATTTTCGAACTGCTCGAAAGACACTCCTCCATTGGCTGCGTCTTCGATGAAGTAGTGGCCAGCGCTCATGTCGCCGTTCATATCGTAGAACTGGAGCAAGGCGTCAGGACCGTTGTTGAAATTGGCATCGTCACCTGCGGTAATGGCATTCCACTGCTGGGTGGTTCCTCCACCGGTGCAGATTTGGTTGCGGCCGTCGGTGCGGTTCTTCACAGTAACCACATTGTCCAGCTCAAGATCATTGCAAGCAAATGCTGTAGCATCAGCGGCAGTGGCTGCCAACAATTCGCTTTCGCACGCTACAGTGTAGTCGTCCAAATCACCAGCGAAGGCCAAATTGGCACATCCCAAGCAAGGGTCCGCACTTTCGAGTGGAATCACCCGATCGATGGAGTACAAGAAGCTGCTGCCGTTGAACTGGTAACCACCATCTTGAATGATGTAAGCCACTCCTTCAGCATTCACCAAGCGTGAATCACCTTCAGCTTCCGTATAGGTGAAATCCTCACCGTAATAGTTGCTGTAAACAGCCCCTTCGGTCATGAGCTCACAAAGACCTGGGAAAACGTGACCCACGATGAGGTCTCCCAGCACTTCTTGTGAAAGCACGTTCAAGTTGTAGCCTGCTTCATCCCATGCCGCATCAACAGGCATGAAAATCGATCCGCAATCAGACCCTTCACTGGCCGGAACCAACACGTCGCCGTTTCCTGAAAGGATCAGACCTTGAACCAAGGCATCAGAAGGAGACTCCAAAGCATCACCAAGTAAGGCCACAGTGCTGTCAATGGCTGCGCCATCGTTCAGAGCAACATCGATGGCACCACCGGTCACGGCAAGGGCCTCGTCTTCGTTGCAGATTTCGTCAGCGTCCAAGTCGTTCAAGCAACCACCGTCACAGTCCACATAATCGACGCCAAAGAGATCAATGGGATACTCACACTCCCCAGCATCTGTAGCAGCGGGGTTGTAGTTACAGGCATCTGCCTCCTGACATCCCACAATTTCGAAGGGGTCGCAGATACCGTCACCGTCGGTGTCGGCCAGACATTCGCCATCACAATCGTAGCCTGTATCGGCATAATCACAAGTTCCGGCATCCGTGGCGGAAGCGTCGTAGTTACAAGCGGTCTCGTCCTGACAACCGACCACTTCGAGCTCGTCGCACACCTGGTCGTTGTCGCTGTCATTCAGACAGTTGTTGTCGCAGTCGACAATGTTATTGGGGTATCCGTCAGGGTACTCGCAGAGGTCATCGTCCGTGTCGGTAAAATCCCCTGCATTGCAAGCCTCCGGATCGGTACAACCTGCGCTTTCTTCTTCATCGCACACGAGGTCTTCATCGGCATCATTCAAGCAATTGCCGTCGCAGTCGACGTAATCCAACCCAAAAATGTCGATGGGATATTCGCAAGAACCATTCTCGTCTGTAGCAGAGGCGCTGTAGTTACAAGCGGCATCATCCGTACAACCGGGAATCTCATCCTCGTCGCACACCTGATCATTGTCGGCGTCATTCAAGCAGACTCCATCGCAATCGACAATGTTCTCTGGGTATCCCACGGGATACGAGCAGAGGCTGTTGTCCGTATCGGTAAACGTCCCTGCATTGCACGCTTCAGGATCGGTACAACCGGCTGTTTCGTCAGCATCACAGATGTCATCGTTGTCTGCATCGTTGTCTACGATTACCCCGTCCACACACGATTCACATATGCCATCAACGAACGTACACCCACCGTCATCGATGGTCGCACCGCTGTCATAGTTACAAGCAGCAGCGTCGGTACATCCCGCGCAGGATGTGAACTCACAAGAACCATCGTCATCCGTAGCGTTTGAATCGAAGTTGCACGCACCAGAGTCGGTGCAACCATCCACCTCGTTCTCGTCACACACTTGGTCGTTGTCTGCGTCGTTCAAGCAATTGCCATCACAATCGAGGTTGGCCTCGGCGTAAGTACATGAACCGTCATCTTCCGTTGCGGCTGCACTGTAGTTACAAGCAGTGTCATCGACACAACCGTCGATCTCGTCTTCATCACATACGCCGTCTCCATCAGCGTCATTCAAGCACGCCCCATCGCAATCCAAGTTATCTGCGGCTGGGTAAGTACATGAACCATCATCGTCTGTGGCTTCGGCATTGTAGTTGCATGCCGTGTCGTCTTCACAACCCGCCACTTCATCTTCGTCGCACACACTGTCGCCGTCGCTGTCGTTCAAACAAGCGCCATCGCAGTCCAAGTTGGCACTGCCATAGAGGTCCAATGGGAACTCGCAAGAGCCGTCGTCGTCTGTGGCAGCAGCGTCGTAGTTACACGCCGTTGCGTCTGTGCACCCCAGAAGCGGAGCGCCTGACCCGAAGTAAAAGGTGTCACGGAACTCGTTGGCGCCGTCACCTTCGATGAACACCTGGCAGTATACCTGACCGCTCAAGTCACCGTCTGTGGTGAATTGGCCAATCAACACCTTCAGGTCGTCTCCTGCGATACCGTTAGAGTCTCCATTCAAGGCATACCAGGCACCCCCGATGGGGTCATCAATGGCAATGTTTCCTCCTGGCGCCCCAAAACCCGGGTCAAAGTTGGTTGTCCAGGGATTATCAGTTGATTGCACCGTAGCAACGGCGGCCTCACCGATGGAAGCGTTTGGAACACCTTCCAAACCAATGGTTACCCAGCTGTCATATGGCAGGTCTGGATACACAGCAAACAGCAACGAGTTGATGCCGTTGGGAGTCGCTGCTCCCAAAGCCGCATGGTAGTAGTTCGTCGTCGTCTCTACAAGGGTAGGGTTTGTTGAATCTCCAGAAACGGAAGACATAAAGTCTGTCGCGTTGTTCATGGTCACGTACAGCCGAGTAGAGCTGTAACCGGTGAGATCCGTTACTCCTAGGGCTCCCACAAGAAGACCGATGTCTTCATTGACGACTTCGACTTCAAGGTCATAGCCTTCTGGAGCTGGGGCAGAATTCACAGCAACTTGTTGCTGCGAAAAGACGGTGGTCATGCAGCAGAAGAGAACTGCTACCAAGTTGATGGTCTTGGACATCATGTCAAGCGATTTTGGTTGAGCGCATTTAATTAGTCTCCGAAGAGGTATCGAATTTAATTGGAATCAAACCGGGAATTGACTCCGCTCACAAAGTATAATCTCACAAATACTCATCAAATCTTCTATTCGTCGATATTTCTGTTCAATTCATCGATTCTTATTTCCTCAATTTTCATTTCGTGAGTGATTATACTGTCTCCATACAATATATATGACCCCCCCGTAGTGCCCCATGCGCCCTTCACATTGTATTCAAGCTTTATGGGGTTCGCCAGAAAGAAATTTTGCTACATTTGCGCCCCCATTTGGTACCATAGCTCAGGTGGTAGAGCAATGGATTGAAAATCCATGTGTCCCTGGTTCGAATCCAGGTGGTACCACATTACCAAAACAAGCGGACTCCGGTCCGCTTGTTTCATTTCTGACCTTTTCCCCATGAAGGCTGTATTTGCACAATCCCCAGAACCCCACATAGACCCTCTCTTCGAGTCGTTGAGAAAGTGGCTGGGTCAACACACACCTACATCCGTAGTGGTCGTTACGGATCCCATGACAGAAAAGTGGTGCCTCCCTGCCCTGAACCCGCACCTTCCGCCTGGCACTCAATTCTTGCGTTTGGGGCAACACGGAGAAAAAATCAAATCCATTGAGCACACCCACGCACTTTGGGACAGTTTCGAAGGCATGGGAATGGACCGGCATGGCCTCGTTATTGCTCTGGGCGGCGGAACGATTACGGATTTGACCGCATTTGCAAGCAGTACTTATTTGCGGGGCGTCCATTTTTGGCTCATCCCCACCACCTTACTCGCTATGGTGGATGCTGCAGTTGGCGGAAAAACGGGCATTAATTTTCGAGGGCTCAAAAACCGCCTTGGCACCTTCGCCTCTCCTGTTGGCATCAGCATTCACACGGCTTTTCTCGACACGCTGAATGCCCGTGAAATGTCCAATGGATGGGCCGAGCACATCAAGCACACCTTGATTGCTTCTGAAGAAGCGGCTCAACTTCCGTGGGAGGACACCATGCGCAACGCGCAGCCTCAAGCTTTTGAAGAGGCCATTCTTTACTCGATTGGCATCAAATCAAACATTGTTGGTCAAGACCCTACGGAGACTCAGGGGGCACGAAAGACCCTCAACTTTGGACACACTACAGGCCATGCTTTAGAAGCTTGGGCAATGGGCCAGTCCATAGACCTAAAGCATGGTGAAGCCGTAGCGTGGGGCATGCGCATAGCACTGAAGTTGAGCGAATTAAATGAGTCTTGTCCAAATTGCGCATCGGGTGATTTTGACGGGGTCTCGCGTTCATTGATGGAGCTCATTCCCCTCCCTTGTAATGTCCCTGACGCCCCTGTTTTATGGGAATTCATGCGCAGTGACAAAAAGAACGAAGGTGACCAAGTGAAAGTGGTGTTGCTAGACGGACCCGGCCGGCCCAAATTCGATCAGGAGGTGACATTGACAGACCTTGAACAGGCCATATTGCAGCTGCCCATATCTTAATTCCAAGACCGGATCTCAAATATGGTCCTGCATGGCGTGCTGATGCGCCTTAATTTCGCACCATGGAGGTTACCACCCTCGACGTTGCCAACCTACTCGATGGCCAACTGGACGATGTCCCCACTCAGGCACTCACTGGATTTGCCGGTATTGAGGATGCATCCAAGGGCGACTTGACGTTTTTGGCCAATCTGGCGTATGAAGGACACTTGTACACCACTGGAGCCAGTGCCGTTCTGGTCTCCAAAGACTTTGTCCCTGCTGCACCCATGCAAGATGGAACTTGTCTGATTCGTGTGGATGACCCTTACGCGGCCATGGCTAAGCTCATGCAAGCTTATGGCGGGGAGCAAGCCGACAAGACCGAGAAGACACACATACACCCCTCGGCTGTGGTGGATGCTACCGCAATGATTGGACAAGGCGTCAGTGTTGGCCCTCTCTGCTACGTGGGGGCGCACAGCAATGTGGGCGACGGAACGAAAATGCTCACCGGCAGCATCGTTGGGGATCACTGTACCATTGGCGAAAACGTTGTTTTGGGGATGCGCAGCGTGATTGGCTACAAATGCACCGTGGGCGATCAGTGTATTCTTCAGATTGGCGCTACCATCGGTGCCGATGGATTTGGTTTTGCGCCAACGGATGCAGGGTTTGAGAAAATTCCACAACTGGGCAACGTGACCATTGCAGCCGGTTGCGAAATCGGGGCCAACACCACCATTGACCGGGCCACTTTGGGCTCCACCATTCTGGAAGAAGGCGTGAAGTTGGACAACCTCATCCAAGTGGCCCACAACGTGCGCATTGGGAAGCACACCGTCATTGCAGCACAAACAGGCATTGCCGGATCTACGGAAATTGGTGCCCATTGCATGATCGGTGGACAGGTTGGCATCAATGGCCACATCAAAATCTCCGACGGCACCAAAGTGGCGGCAAAAAGCGGGATTACGGCGAGCATTACCACCCCCGATCAAGTCATTCAAGGCAATCCAGCGCAACCCATCCGGAAACACCAACTCATGCAGCTGGCCTTGCGCAAACTCGCCAACGAGTTCACCCGACCTGGTCAAGGACCGAGTACCCCCCAAGCCGACTCCAAGCCCCGCCATTGAAATTCGTCAACACCATGAACAAGGAGAATTCACCAGCACAGCCCTCGGCCCCTGTCCAGCAGCGGACATTGGCGAGCGCATTCAACCTTGAGGGCATTGGGCTCCACACTGGACAGACCACCACGTTGACGGTCAAACCTGCGCCTGCTGACCACGGTTATGTGTTCCAAAGAATGGACATTGAGGGCCACCCGCTGGTGCCGGCGAATTGCGACCTCGTCGTGGAAACCCGGCGCGGTACAACCCTTGAAAAGGGCGGCATCCGTATTTACACCACCGAACACCTTTTGGCAGCACTGTATGGCTGTGGCATCGACAATGCCCTGATTGAGATGACGGGCCCGGAAGTCCCCATTATGGATGGCAGCAGCTGGCCATTCGTAGCCCACATCGAGGAAGTTGGCGCCGTGGACTTGGATGCGGACCGCCACATTCTGAGGCTGAATGAAACCGTCACCTACCATGATGGCCATGGTGTTGAAATGCTCGCCGTCCCGCCTGTGCGCAATGAATTCAGGGCGACGGTGATGGTGGATTACGACAGCCCCATTCTTGGCACCCAGCACGCGACCATGTATCACATGGGACAATTCGTTTCCGCAATCAGCCGATGCCGAACGTTTGTCTTCCTCAAGGAGGTTAAGTCTTTGCTCGAGCAAGGGCTCATTAAGGGCGGTGATCTGGACAACGCCATTGTGCTGGCAGAAAAGGAGTACAGCCAAGACGAACTCGACGAAGTTGCGGCTTTGGCAGGCAAAGGCAGCCTTAAGGTAGAATCCGGCAAAATCGGGGTCCTCAACAACACGACCCTGCAATTCGAAAATGAGCCTGCGCGTCACAAGCTGCTCGATATTGTCGGCGATTTAGCGCTGACAGGGTTCTTTATCGAAGGACACATTCTGGCAGCCCGTCCTGGACATGCCGGAAATGTCGCGTTTGCCCAACTTTTGAAGCGCAAGAAGACTGCCGAGGCTGGCATTCCACGCTATGACCCCAAGGCTGAGCCCGTGATGGACATCCAGGACATCGAAAACCTGCTTCCTCACCGCTATCCATTTTTGCTGGTCGACAAAATTATCGAGCGTCAAGACAAGAGCATTACTGGCTTGAAAAACGTCACGATGAACGAGCCCTTCTTTCAAGGGCACTTTCCAGGCAACCCAGTCATGCCCGGCGTACTTCAAATCGAAGCCATGGCCCAGGTGGGCGGGATTTTTGCGCTGAGCGGTGTAGAAGACCCTGAGAACTGGTCGACTTACTTCATGAAGATTGACAATGTGAGGTTCAAGCAAAAGGTCATTCCTGGAGACACCGTATTGTTCAAATTGCAATTGGCCAGTCCCATTCGACGGGGATTGGTTCACATGACAGGCCGGGCTTATGTTGGAGATAAGCTGGTCTCCGAAGCGGAGATGTTGGCTCAAATCATCCGGGACCGGATCCCCTCTTCTTCTGAAGCATGAATGAAACCCCAACAGTGCCATTGATTTCTCCCATGGCGTCCGTACATCCCGACGCTACCATTGGCGAGGGTGTCACCATTGGTCCATTTGCCACCATCGGAGCCAACGTGCACATTGGTGCAGAAACATGGATCGGCCCCAATGCCACCATTCTGGATGGCTCGCGGATTGGCGCCCATTGCCGGGTTTTCCCTGGAGCGGTCATCGGGGGTATGCCACAAGACTTGAAATACGCCGGTGAAAACACAAGCGCTGTGGTGGGGGATCACACCACCATTCGCGAGTGCTGCACCATCAACAGGGGCACCACGGACCGCATGACCACAAAAGTGGGGTCGCACTGCTTGCTGATGGCATACACCCATGTGGCGCACGATGCCATGATCGGTGACCATTGTGTTCTGGCCAACAATGCCAATATCGCGGGTCACGTGACCGTGGAAGACTGGGTCATTATAGAAGGTGTCGTGGCCGTTCAGCAATTTGTTCGCATCGGCCAACATGCTTTTGTGGCTGGCGGCTCATTGGTGCGAAAGAACATCCCTCCCTTTGTGAAGGTGGCCCGTGAGCCCCTGAGCTACATAGGAGTGAACGCCATTGGTCTGCGACGAAGAGGGTTCCCCGATGAGTTTGTTCGTGCGGTGGAAGACATCTACAGGACCCTCTACATCACGGGCGGCAATATGTCGCAGGCCCTCAAGGTTGCGGAACTGGAATTGCCGATGAGCGACGCCAAAGAGACCATATTGGACTTCATTCGCGCCTCGGACAAGGGCATTGTTCGCGGTCCTTTCTGATGTGCGCACTCCCGCTGGGCATCAACCTGAAGCAGGTCGGCAAGCGACACGGCAGACAATGGGTCCTGCGCAAAGTCGACTTAGACGTTCCCTCAGGGAGCATTCAAGCCATTCTCGGCGCCAACGGCAGCGGAAAGTCCAGCCTCTTAAGGCTCATGTGTGCTTTTGACCGGCCCAGCGAAGGAAATCTCACCTGGTCTTCCGGGGGGCAATCCCTCAACGCTATGGAAGTGCCCACGCGCATGGCTTACTGCGCTCCTGATCAAGGATTGATTTCGGACTTGGATGTGATCGAACACATTGCATTGCATCAGCGCTTGAGGCGGCCCATTGCAGAAACACAGGTAGAGCAGGTGCTAGAATTGGCATTGCTCGCAGACAAAGCCAACGTCCGGGTGCGCGACCTGAGCTCTGGAATGCGGCAGCGGCTCTCATTGGCCTTGGCATTCTCGACAAATTCAAACGCTCTGTTCTTAGACGAACCCACGTCACATTTGGACCGTTCCGGCAAGGCTTGGTACCAAAAAATGGTGGCCGATTGGCGCCACGGACGGACACTTGTGGTGGCCTCCAACCACGATGAAACCGAGTATCCCGGAGCAGATTCCGCCTGGGAATTCCCTTTTTCTTGAAGAAAAGATTGGTTTTTAATGCTCTGCTTGTCAGTTCATTAGGTGTATTTCTTTTGTTTTTTCGATTTGGATTGAAACCGAATTGAAGAACCCCCCGTAAAGGAGCCTGAATCCACACAAACCTTTTCAATATGATTCGCTCTTTTTCCCTTCTTCTCGGCCTCTTCGGCCTCCTTATTCAAACGGTTTCTGCCACACCACCACAGGATGACCTGTGTAAGGTTGAGCAAGACCACATCAACACTGCCATCTATATAGACGGTCAGACTCTTTCTCAAAACCTTCGGGCTTGCGCCAAAGGCACCATCTCTATTGTGGAGATCATTGCCAGTGCCGACTTCGACGGTGGTTATTTCGACGTCGCCATTTTGGACGACACCTTTACGCCCAAGGCGTTGCATACGGTCACAGCTGACAACTACAACGGCACGAGTTTCGTGTTGAACAACTTGTCCATTCCAACGCTGATGAACGACCAGTTCACCATCATGATCCGCGCTAAGAACGGCGCTTCATGTGTCGTGCCTGGAACAGATGATGCCAACATGTTTGTTGGTGAGGCCCGTCTCCACGGGGACTATTTGGCCAAGAACGCCAAATTCACCGTAGGTGTGCGCAGTGCCATTCCTTCTTTGAACGCCGCACAAGATGGCCGTAAGTCGGACATTGGCAGCGTCACCCCGTCTGTCAATGCCATGAGCCGCACAGCTGCAGGTCTCGACTTGGAAGTTACAGGCGACTGCTATTCTTCACAGCGTGAGTCTAACGGCGTGCTGAACGTTGTTGGCGGTTCTTTCCTCCAGACTTTCTATGCTTGTGAGCGCGGTCGTGTAGTAGAAGCCAAATTGGCCACTCCTTATGTCAAGCCTGATTTTGAC
>Ga0115560_1000411_pt1 | contig 33324 bp, 28 predicted proteins | sample COGITO_mtgs_1105_5_FD_87278 | JGI IMG/M metagenome (GOLD analysis project Ga0115560, IMG submission 87278) | Pelagic marine microbial communities from North Sea - COGITO_mtgs_110509 | ecosystem: Environmental > Aquatic > Marine > Epipelagic | place: Germany:Helgoland, sampling site Kabeltonne... | reverse complement strand
GATATTTGTGCCCAGCGGCGTTAGTCGGAAGAGCACGGTTCTCGAACCGCCTCTCTTCCAACCGTCTTGCTGGACACAAAAATCGATCCAGCCAGTGTGCCTATAATTCATGGAAATGCTCTAAATTGCGTGGCGTCACATAGAATCCAGATCCACCATGATCTCGCGAGGGCTGGAGCCGTTTTCGGGCCCGACGATGCCGCGCTCTTCGAGCTCCTCCATGAGGCGGGCGGCACGGTTATAACCAATGCGAAGGCGGCGCTGGAGCATGGAGGTTGAGGCGCGCTTGGTAGAGCGGAGCACGTCAATGGCCTCCGGCAGGAGCTCGTCGCCATCTGTGGGGCCACCGTCGTCGCCGCTGGCATCGTCGCCGCCGGCGTCGATCTGCTTCTGCACATCTTCTGCGAATTGCGGCGGGTCGTTCTTCTCTTTGAGGAAGTCGACAATGGCGTTAATTTCATCGTCGGAGACGAAGGCACCCTGGGCGCGAACGAGGTTGGAGGTGCCGGGGGGGATGAAGAGCATGTCACCCTTGCCGATAAGCGCTTCAGCACCCCCACCGTCGAGGATGGTGCGGCTGTCGATCTTGGAGGCGACTTTGAAGGAAATGCGGCTGGGCAAGTTGGCCTTGATCACGCCGGTGATGACGTTAACCGAGGGTCGCTGGGTGGCCAGAATGAGGTGGATGCCGGCGGCGCGGGCGAGCTGCGCGATGCGGGCGATGCAGGTCTCGATGTCGGCGGGGGCGACCATCATGAGGTCGGCGAGCTCGTCGATCACACAGACGATGTAAGGCAACTTTTTACGGGGTATCTCGAAGGCGTCATCGTCGCGGGGCACTTGCATCTGCTGGAGGGCGGCACGCTCTTCGGGACTCATCTCGGCGTCCATGGCGTCGGCTTTCGCCTGCTCTTCCTTGTCCTTCGCGATCTTGGCGTTGAAGCCGGCGATATTACGGACGTTGGTCTTGGCAAAGACTTGGTAGCGATGCTCCATCTCGGCGATGAGCCATTTCAGGGCCCCGGGCACTTTCTTAGCCTCGGTGACCACGGGAATGAGCATGTGAGGGAGCGAGTTGTACATCTGCATTTCCACGACCTTGGGGTCGACCATGATGAAGCGGAGGTCTTCGGGGCCGGAGTGGTAGAGCAACGAGGCAATAATGGCGTTGATGCAGACGGTCTTACCCGAACCAGTGGAACCGGCGATGAGCACGTGGGGCATCTTGGTCAGGTCCGTTACCATCGGCTTGCCGGTAACATCCTTACCGAGGACGATGGGAATCTCGGCATGGGCCTCAGCCCAGGCTTTGGACTCGACGATATCGCGCATGCAGACGGCCTGGGAGATTTTGTTCGGCACCTCAATGCCGACGGTGCCTTTGCCCGGAACTGGAGCCAGAATACGCACAGAGAGTGCTTTGAGGCCAAGAGCAATATTCTTGTCGAGGTTGACGATCTTCTCAACGCGGACGCCGGGCGCGGGTGTGACCTCATAGCGGGTGATGACCGGGCCGGTATGGATCTCGCCCGGAATGACCTTCACTCCGAACTCATCGAGTGTACGGACGAGTGCCTGCATGGTGCCTGCGTGGTCTTCAGGGGTTGCGCGACTGCTGTCCGGCGCCTCAGCCAGCAAACTGAGCGGGGGAAAAACATAATCGCCACGGCGCTCGGGGATGCTGGCGACAGCTTTCTCCGTCTTCTCACCCGAAATGATCTTAATCGTGGCCGGGTCGAGGGCGGGCTTTTTCAGCTCGGACACCTCCGGCTCGGAAACGGGCTTAGGGACCTGTGTATTCTTGAGGGGCGCGGCCTTCGGCAACTTGGTGGATGGGGGCAAAGGCGTGGGCGCTCCACTCAGGAGGGAAGGTTTGCGGCCGTCGTCGTAGCTTTCCTCTTCGTCATCGACAGGGACTTCCGGCTCGGCATTTTTGCCTTTTTTGAATCTATCCTTTTTCGCAGTGGCACGCTCGGCCAGCGCTTGGGCTTTCGCCTGCGCGGCTTCTTCTTTAGCAAGCCGTTTGGCTTCCGCCCGCTCAGCCTTGCGGACGCTACGAGCACCCTTGGATTCCACCCTCTTGGCGAGAAAGGCGCGATACGTATTTTGCAGATAGTCGAGAAAACGACCAAGATTGTCAGTAAAGACGAGGATCGAGCCGATGAGCAGCCCCATCATTAGGGTAAGGAAGGCACCAAAGGTTCCAATGTAGGGCTCCAACATGCGCGCGTAGAGTAACTCTCCGATCACGCCGCCAAAGTGATTGGAAATCTGCCCCTCAAATAGACTCCCTTTTGCGTCAGCAACAGGGCTCATCCATTCAATCAGGCCGGACGCGCATATAATACTTAATGGCGATACGATCGCGGTCAAGAGACGCTTGCCGTGATCTTGCTGAATGACCAGCCGGACACCGAACCAGAGAAGGAACAACGGCAGCAGAAAAATCGCGACGCCGAGGAAGTGAAATCCGTAGAAACCGACCCAACTACCGAAGAAGCCGACAAGGTTCGGGTCGACTGGATCGGTTGCATTGAACTGCTCTGTATTGTAATCAAAGACCGAAACCGCTACGAGCGCGGCGAGTGTGAAGAATAGCAAGGCCCAAACGGGACGAGAGCGCGCTTTGCGGGGCTGGGAGACAACGGTGCGCTTGGCGACTTTCTTCTTTGTTTTTCGTGACATATAAAAAGTGGTTAATTTATACGCAGACGCGTCAATCACAAGGTTCGATTCAGTATCGCATTCTGCAAAAAATCCAGCCAGAAACCTGCTATGGAACTACTGACATTCAAACCACTGTACATGGAACGCGTTTGGGGAGGCCGGGGCCTCGAGGCCAAGCTGGGGCGCACACTGCCCCAGGGCAAGGTAATCGGCGAAAGCTGGGAACTAGTCGATCGCGAGGGCGAGCAGTCCGAGGTCGCCGAAGGCGCTCTGGCAGGCAAGACCATCCGCGAGCTGCTGGAAGCGTCCGCCGCCGACATACTGGGCCCTGGTCGCGATGGCTCAGAGCCCTTCCCGATCCTAATCAAATGGCTCGATTGCCAAGAGCGCCTTTCGCTGCAAGTCCACCCACCAGCTGACATCGCCCCCGCCCTCGGCGGCGAACCGAAGACCGAAAACTGGTATATCGCCGAGTGCGATCCAGGCGCCTCGCTCATCGTCGGCCTAAAAAAAGGCGTGACTCGCGCACAATTCACACAAGCGCTCGAAGACAACCAAGCCGAGGAATGTGTGCACCGCTTCGCCGTCAAAGCGGGTGACTCTATCCTAGTCGAGAGCGGCCGCATGCACGCGATCGACGCAGGCAACCTGATCCTGGAGATCCAGCAAAACTCGGACACCACCTACCGCGTCTACGACTGGGGGCGTCTCGGTCTAGATGGAGCCCCGCGCCAACTCCACATTGAAGAGTCCCTCAAATCCATCGATTTTCAGGACTTCGAGCCGGAACCAGTCCAAATCGCAGCGGGCACGCAGACGCTCGCCGACTGCAAGGAGTTTCGCATCCGCAAATTTGAGCTGGAGCCTGGCGATACGATAGAACTTCCCGCCGGCGAAGGCGCACGCCTGATCCATATCGTGAACGGACAAGTCACCGACCAAGCCAGTGGCAAGGCCTTGAACAAAGGCGGGAACTACCTGCAACCCTATGTGACCGGTGCACACCTGCAGGCAGACGCGCCCACCACCGTGCTCGTGACCGACCAATTTTAACGAAAACAAAAAAGCGCCCCCGGATCAACCGATGGGGCGCTCTCGTATGAAATGTGCGTCGAGCTTAGTGCGAACAGCCGCAATCGCCTTCTTTACTTTCTTTATCGTCGTTGCAGCAGGCACCGCCTTCGCCGCCACCCCCGCCGCCGCAGCAACCGCCGCCCTGATGGACGTGACCGTGGGCGATCTCTTCCTCTGTCGCAGCGCGCACTTCCTGCACCGTGACATCGAAGTTGAGATGCTTACCCGCGAGAGGATGATTCCCGTCAACGGTAACATTATCTTTCTCCACTTTGACGACGCGGACAGAGACAGGGCCCTGATCGGTGCTGGCCTGGAATTGCATGCCAACTTCAAGTGATTCGACACCCTGGAAGCGGTCGCGGGGAACGACCTGCTCCAGCGCAGGATTTGGTACGCCGTAGCCGTCTTCTGGCGCAACGCGCACTTCGACGGTATCACCCACAGCCTTGCCGACAAGTGCGGCTTCGAGGCCGGGAATGATGTTTTTATACCCGTGGAGATAAGCCAATGGCTGGCCGGGCTGAGATTGATCTAGTAGCGTGCCTTCGTCGTCTTTAAGCGCGTAGTCCATAGCGACGACTGTTCCTTCTGCGATTTGCATAATATATGTATGTGTTAAAGTTCGATTGATTACGAACGTATCATAAGAGCAGAAAGTAATAGTGGGTCAAAAACGAAAGCGAATTATTTAACGAGCCGCCTACGGTCTCCCGAACTCACTTGACGAGCCGCTCAAAAACAGGGTTCCTTGATCCAAAGAAAATACCCGGCTATGCCCATACAAGATAATCCGCTCTACCGCCGTCTCCACCAACATGCACAAAAACGGCTTGTTTTCGACCCCGGCGTCTCCCGCAGCAAGCAGTTGCCCGCCTATAAGCGCTATGTCGAGTTGGAAAAAGTCATGCTGGAGCGCCAACATAGGAAGGGGACGTCTGGGCTGGAAGTTTGCCAAGCGCGCGCCGCCATGACCGACGTAGTGATCGAAAACCTATTTCTGGCCGCACTCGACCTCTATACGACCCAGTACGGCACTCTACCCTGCAAGATGGCGATTCTGGCGACGGGCGGCTATGGCCGGCGCGAACTCAACCCGCACAGCGACATCGACATCATGTTCCTCTACCCGGTAAAAGCCGAAGGTAAAGCTTTCGCTAAATTCCAGGAGGTCGTCACTGAGGAAATCCTCTACCCTCTCTGGGATCTAGGTTGGAAGGTGGGCCACGCGTCGCGCAACGCGAAGGAAGTAATCGAAGAGTGCCGCAAGGAAGTGCAGTCGAAAAACGCGATTCTGGAATCGCGCGTAATTTGCGGCTCGGAGCCCCTCTACAAGAGCATGCGCAGCCGCTTTGATGATTTCTGCAAAAAAGAAAATTCGAAAATCTACATCCAACAGCGCTTGGAGGATGAGCTGGCGCGCCACGCCAAGTCGGGTGATACGATCTACCTCCAGGAACCGGACGTCAAAAACGGAGTCGGCGGCCTGCGCGACTATCAGAATATCCTCTGGATGGCCTATATCAAATACGGCTTCCGCTCCTTCCGTGATTTAGTGAAGGCCCAACTCCTGCGCGACGACGAGCGGCAGGCGATGGTCGATGCCTACGACTTCTTGTTACGCACGCGCACAGAGCTACACCTCCAAAATCGGCGCCCGACCGACATACTGGACCTAGAGCAGCAGCCGGTCATCGCCCAATTCCTCAACTATCGGCAAAAAGATATCTTCGCACGCGTGGAATCCTTCATGAAGGACTACTATACGGCCGCACGCACGATCTACCGGACGAGCGAAATGCTCAAAGAGCGCATGGCCATCGAAGCAAAGAGCGGTCGCAGCGGTCGCATAACTTTCCGCGAGGCCCTGCGTGCGCACCAGCACCTGCCCGTGAAGAGGGTCGAGGGCTTTCAGCTCTATAACAAAGTCCTCTCCTCTGATAATCAGAAAGTCTTTAACGAAGACCCAGTACGGCTCATCCGTATTTTCCGACTTGCACAGCAGTTCGGGGCTAAAATTGACTCCAACCTGCGCTACCTGATCAGCCGGTCCATTCTGCTGATCGATCACTCGATTATCAACAGCCCGTCTGCAGCGAAGAGTTTTTGCGCGATATTGCGCAGCCCAGGCGAGGTCTACCCCACACTCCTGGAGATGCACGAGCTCGGCGTGCTCGGGCGATATCTCCCAGAGTTTGGTGCGCTGACTTGCATGGTGCAGCACGAATACTACCACCGTTACACTGCCGATGCCCATGTTCTTCGCACGATCCGCCACCTCGATCGCGTTTTTTCCAAACACGACGAAGAATATGGACGCTACGAAAAGGAATTACGTAAGAACGATGACCCATTGCTCCTCTATCTGATCCTTCTTCTCCACGATATCGGTAAAGTAGAGGGAGTCAAAGATCACGATGTTGCCGGCGTCCGAATCGCCCAGCCAATTTTGAACCGATTCGGTGTCGGCACGGAGCAGCAAGAACAAATTTTATTTATTATCCGCAACCATTTGGAAATGGCACGATTCTGGCAACGCTTCGATCTAGATGATCCTCAAACTGCGGAATCCTTTGCCAAATTTGTCGAAGACCCGCAAATACTTAGATTTCTTTACGTACACACTTATTGCGATGCTCGCGGAACCGCACCCACACTTTGGAATAGCTACAAGGATGCAATGCACCGCACATTACACCTTAGAACTCTCGAGCAATTTGAAGACAATGCCATTATCGAACAAAAGCGAAAGGACCTGATCCGCATGCTGCATCAACAACTAGTCGAGAGGAAGGTTCAGGGCATCTCCGAAGAGGAAATCGAGGCGCACTTCAGCTTGCTTCCTGAGCGTTATTTCATCAATACGGAGCAATCTGAGATTGAGTTACACTTACGCATGGTGAACGGCTTGCTCACCCAAATTCAAGCGGCTGATTCGATGGGCTCACTCGCTCCCATCATCGACTGGCATGACGACATCGACCTCAGTATGACCGTGGTCAACGTGGTGACCTGGGATCGTGCAGGGCTCTTCTACAAACTGGCTGGAGCACTGACCTTAGCAGGTGTTAACATCGTGAGCACGAAGGCGATTTCTCGCAAAGACCATATCTCGATCGATACCTTCTACATCATGGACCCTGATGGCGGTGTTGTCTCCAGCCTAAAGGCTCGGGAGGTTTTCGAGCAGCGGCTGACAGAGGCTTTAGTCGAGGAGAAAGAATTGATGCAGGAGATCACCGAGCTTGAATCCAAATTGCTGGCCGCGAGCAAGAAGAAGAAAGACATGCTGCCCGCCCCTTTCCCGCCAAGCGTGGATGTCTACCACGAGCTCTCCCTCAAGCAGACGATCATCGAAGTGCAAGCAAGCGACCGCATCGGCCTGCTCTATCAGATTTCACGCCTCATCTCGAAAAAGGGCTTCGATATAAGCTTCGCCCGTATCGCTACCGAACGGGGCGTGGCTATGGATACTTTCTACATAAAGAACGAACACTCGAAGGAAGCGACTCATACGACGGCTCTACTCGAACTCCGCGAAGAACTGGATAAGATTGTCCGAGAGTAAGCACGGTTAAGCGCGGCAGTTTCACGGCTCTCCACAGCGAACACCCCGCATTCAAGGTTCGACCTCTTCGAAAAACCCCCCGATGCTAGCCGATACATGCAAGCACGCGACACCGAGCAAACCGCGATCGACTCTCTCTATCGTATCAGCAGCCTAGTCTCTGATACCGACGAGCCTAAAGTTGCACTGAGCTTGATTCTCGACGAGGTGGTTCGTGTGCTCCAGCCGAGCAGCGCATCGATCTCGCTGATCAACCCCGACACCAAAGCCCTTGAGTTGGAGGCCTCTTACGGGCTACCCGAAGATTGGCAGGACCTGCAACTGGCGCTCGGCCAAGGAATCACTGGCTGGGCGGCGCTGCATGGCCGTCCATTAATCGTCAACGACGTACAGCAAGAACCTAGATACATCTCCGTGCGCCCCCATATTCGCTCCGAAATGGCGGTTCCAATGGAAGATCATGGCATGGTCATTGGCGTGGTCAATGTGGACAGCGAAGAGGTCAACGCCTACGGCGAATCTTCGCTGAAAATTCTGACGCTGTTGACCAATGAAGCCACACGGGTGGTTTCACGTTTATGGCTGATCAAGCAACTTCGAACCAAAGCGAATCAGCTTCAATCTCTTGTCATGATAAGCCAACAGCTGGCTGGGGAAATCGATAGTGATGTGCTCATGGAGGCACTTGCCCGTCAGGCCCACCATTTAATCGATGGAGAAGGCAGCGCCCTCTTTCTGCTCAGCCCGGACCAGAAAGATCTACTGCTGCATAGCTTTATGAGCGGCGAAAGCTTGTCGAAAGAGCCTGCGATCATTCCTCTCGACCATAGTGCACTGGGCGCTGTCATTCATCGCAAAAAACAAATCGAAGTGCACGACCTGAACTTTAGTGAAGAGAATGCATTCCTCGCCACCATCCAGCGGGAAGGCTTCACTTCTATGCTGGCCTCGCCTATCATCTTTGGCGAAGAGGTCATTGGGACGCTCATCGCTTATACCAAACAGTCGCATCGCTTTAACAACGAAGAGAAAAAAGTCTTTCACACCCTCGCCGAGATCGGGGCGATCGCGATCCAGAACGCACGGCTCTATTCGCGCATTTTCGCCAGCGAAGAATCACTTCGACGCAACGAGAAGCTGACCACCCTTGGCATGCTCGCCGCTGAGATCGCCCACGAAATCCGTAATCCTCTGACCGTGATCAAACTGCTCTTTGAATCACTGGACCTTCAGTTCGCCGGACATGATCCTCGGCATACTGATGTGCAGGTGATCGGGGAAAAACTCGACCAGCTAGAAGAAATCGTCGAGCGGGTGCTCAGTTTTGGCCGTACGCGCACGGGCATGCACACCCGACAAGATATCAACGACATGGTCGGTGACACACTCAAACTCGTGCGACTCAAGTTGCATCAACAGAAAATCGACCTACACTTTGAGCCGCCAAGTCAAAAGATATTTGTCGACGTGAACAAAGGGCAGATCCTGCAGGTCATGCTCAATCTCGTGCTCAACGCCACGCAGGCGATGCCCGATGGCGGCTGTATCCGTATCGAAACCTCGGCCGATGACACTGCCGCCTACCTCAGAATCAGTGACAACGGTAGCGGCATTCCCGAGAGCATCCAGAACGACATCTTTGAATCCTTTCTGACCGACCGACCGGATGGCACTGGGCTCGGCCTCTCTATCAGTAAACGCATCCTACGTGCTCACCGCGGGGACATCGAGCTTGTCCATTCTTCACCCGAGGGCACGACCTTCCTCTTTTGGCTCCCACTCTCCAAGTAAAGCCTGCTGCTAAGACTCCCCGTGTTGGCGCTCTTTTAAACTAAAAAATTTAATTTTACGCAGGCCGAACCATGTCATACGCAAAAGAATCCAACCGTGCCGGAAGCGGGAGATATTAGTGTCACCATAGGTGCGATCACGGTAGCGCACGAGAATGTCTCGTATCCTAAGGTCGAGCATGGCACTGCCGAAGAGCAGATTAAAATCTCCAAACGGATCGAAATCTCCCAAGACATCAATCCGTTTAAGCAAGCGCTGGTAATCGGTTCTTAGCATCATTTTCGTGCCACAAAGACTGTCTTTAATTCCCTGCCCCAGAACGAAGCTTAGTGAGACTGCAAAAAATTTATTGCCCAAGAGGTTGAGGAAGCGCATGGCCTCGGACTCCATCGGATAGACCAGTCGACAACCGTTGGCAAACTCACAGGCGCCAGAAGCAATCGCTTCATAAAACTTGGGGAGATCTTCGGGAGGCGCCGTTAAATCACCATCCTGGATCACTAGGACATCGCCCTGGGCCACTTCAAAGCCTGCAAAAACCGCATCCCATTTCCCCTTGCCTGGTTGCTGCAGGTACTTCACCCGGTGCGGCCCGTCGTAATTGGCTACCTCTCGCTGGATCACCTCCCAAGTATCGTCCACACTGTTGCCTTCGACAAAAATCACCTCTGTGCCTTTTCCGAGCGTAGGGATGCGTTCGAGCGCGGCTCGGATGTTTCCGGATTCGTTACGCGCAGGCACCACCACCGAGCAGGCGATTTCGCCATCCAAGCAGGGCCGCTCAACTGGACGGGCAACGACGGCCATCGACATGCCAAAATGCCGAAACAAGGGCAAGCGGACTAGAAAATGATTGCAGAGTGGAGTCAGTAAAGGAATGCGGAACGGCATAATATGCTCCGTGCCAGAGTGCACCACTTCATAGCCACTCAACTCCAGTATGTTATGTATATCCTTTGCACTCAGCCAGTTGCTTGCAGACTGAGGGCTCGCCAAGCGCAGACAGCGCGCCAGCTTCATTAAGGGCGACCAAAGATGATTGAGCGATAGGATGTAGATCCGTGTGCGGGCATGGCACAGTCGGCGCAGATTGGCCAGGCAAGTGTGCACATCATGCAAATATCCAATCAAATAATCCAGGATGATGACATCGAAGGTTTCATCCAAATCAGTAATATGTAGATCTCCCTGGGCAAACTCAAGCGGTCGACCGCTGTGTTTGCTGCGGGCAGCCTCGACCATCTTTGGGCTCAGATCAATGCCCACTCCTCTTGCCGGCTGGAGGGATGCCAATAGATCGCCTTCGCCGCATCCGAATTCCAACACGCGCATACCTGGCTGAACATGGAATTGGTAGTAACCCTTTACCTGTGCATGGAAGCCACGCTGGCGTCTTCGGAAAGGCGCACCGTTTTCTGCAAGCCAATCGAAGCGGTCTTTAAGTTCAAGAGGCTCAGTCTGCATAGCATAGTTTGGGGAGGCCCTCGGTCGCGTTGGCTGTGAATGAATGTATTTCGGTGGGCCGGGTTAGCAAACTATAAATGAACTGGTTCAGAGGTCAAAATTAACGATTCTTAGAGTGCATTCATGGTTCAACTCATTTTTTTAGATGAAGTCACGTTCTCGTCTTTTTCAATTACGATTAACATCCTTAATCCCAACAGAGCCATTAGCTTCTGCGGCAAGCAAGACTCGATCCGAAGCAAGAGCGCGACGCAGGCCGTCGGCAAAAGTTGGGGGCGAGAGTAGCCCCCCGTCAACGGGTACGCCATAAAATCGCGGTAGCTCACAGAGCGCACTCTCAGCCCCATGCCAGCTAGCATGGCAGAGACTGCATCGCGGTGATGGTCAAACAAGCCAACCCCCATTCCCATATTAGCATACCCTCCACCTTCCCCAGGAAACTCAAAAGGAGGCACAATGAGATTGGGTTCGATCGGTTCATGGTGAAACCAGCGGTAAAAAAATTTGCCAAAAAAACTTGCCGCAGGCTCCATCAAAACAATGCGGCCTTTCGGCTCCAAGGCACTTGCGGCACTTGCGAAAAACCGCATCGGCGTTCGCAAATGGTGCATCACATCCATCGCAATAATATCCGACCACCCGCTGCCGACATCCGGCGGCGAGATCTCGTAGGCTGACATTTCAAGATCCACATAAGGGGTTTTGACGACATCACTGGTAGCCAGTTGTTTAAAAACGGTACGACTGGCTGCGATCCCGGAACCAATCTCGAGAATATGCTCCCCCTGGCATTCCGCTTTCATGGCATTGAACAGGCTCTTATAGACCAAGCGAAGCGCTTTGTTTCCCTCCCATGCGCGCTGGCTGGCCTGCAGCAACTCTAAATCATATGTGATGTCTGGGTTTTTCACTTGTAAGATTTGTTCGTCAATAGGAGCCACCCGCCACACCTTGATACGTCCGGATTTGGTGAACCCGAGTGAGCGTAAACGGTCGGAAACTTTTTTCATCGATTAAATCCATCGCAAAGGCCTCGGCAATCTGCTGAAATACAGGGTCTGTAGGGGTGAACTCGCCCTCCCCCCGATACTCTAAGCGCTCGACCAGATAGATCGCAGGATAACGCCCGGAGGAAACCTCGTTGACGATAACTGAAGCATTTTCGAGTGCGAGATGCGGCGGGATAGCCACCCAATCACGTAAGGACCAAGGCACCGTGAAACGATCCACGACCAAACTACGCTCCTGAAATTTATGTTCACTCAAGCCGACCAACCACGCCTGCTCTTTAATCGCAAAATTGCGTTCGCTAAAGTTAGAAACTGCGTTTTTAGGCATCGTGATCGCGCAGATATAGATCAGGCAAGTGGCCACCGCGTATTTCCAGGCAGTTTTCCGCATCGTCGCTAGATGGTCGACAAGGAACAGAACAGCCATCACCAAAAATAAATGAAAAATGAGCGAGTATCTTGATACAAAGGGACTATCCAAGCGGCTGGCATGGAAGCCCAGTATGACCAACAAATGCAACCCGAAGAACGGAAGAAAAATCAATCCGGACAAACAACTTCCCGAATGACGATAACGGCTCCAATGCCTTCGCACGATAAAAGGCAGGCCAACTAGGGCAATGAAGCCGAATACGCTCAGAAATAATGAATTGGCCAAACTCCAATCATAGCTAAAGAAAAACGCCAACGCGTGCCCTAAATTTATGCCGACATGCTCGAGTGCGAAAGCCGTGTTAAAATCCCCCGATAGCTTCCATGCGTCAGCGCTCGCCAAGCTGAATTGTATTTGAAACAGCAAGGGCAGTAATAGACTCAGCGCGATCAGGCTACCTGCCGATAGATAAATTCGCTTCGCCTGATGCCATCCGATGCAGATCACTATAAGCGCCGGAATCGAGAAGCATATCAATTCGTAGCGGGCGTATGCGAGAAACAGGACGCAGAAGCTAATCAAAGCCTCTCCGTCGGCACTGGGTTTCAGGAGGTATCGCCCACAGGCATAGATCAGCAGCGCTAGGAGGCCAAGTCCCAACAATTCCATCCCCCCGCCACCCGCACTGAGCATGAGCAGGGGTAAGGTGGACCACAATAGGACCGAAAGCGCCCCAGCCCAAAGCCCGAACATCCTGTATGACGAAATAAAGCTGAGGGTCAAAAAGCCAGCAGCCAACAAGGTATTTACATCGAAAGAATGCCTTAGTTGGTATCCTCTTAAATCGTGTAGTATGGAAACAAGGAAAGGATAGACCCAAGGACGCTTATCGACATAACCTTCCGAAGGTCTAAAGTGATTCCCCTCAGCAAAAATACGCGTCACCGTGAAGACCTCCCGATTCTCATGCAGACTACGCGCAGTGCTGGCCAACACATACTCGTCCATCGCAATTTTGAAGCCTGGGTCGCTGTGTATAAAGTTTATCCATAAGCCCAAAGCCACACTGAGCCCACCGAACAGGCAGAGCGTTGGACTCGGCCATGTCCATCTATCCCTTGGGCAAATCTTCCAAGCATAATACAGCAAGCCGGCGAAAGCGGAGGCCGTACAATAATAGCCAAGGTATCGAATGAACCATATCTTAAAGCTATCGCCCGCCCCGAAAGCTATGGCCATGACGAGCGAAATCAAAGCCGCCGCACACAAAGTGCGGGAAAGGCGCTCTGAAATGAGCGAACGAAATCGTCGAACCGTTTCCATCATGGCAAGCTCTCCGCGTAATCCTTGAGCAACTGAGGGTCGGCAAAATCCATCTTGCCCGTAGAGTCAATCGACATTCCGCGCATATCTAAATCAGACCTTTCCACTGTACCCTTCTTTATGCCGATCACACGAGCCAAACGTAGACAAATGGCTCCATTCAATTTTTTTAATTCGACAGTCTCTAGATCAAACGTCGCTTCGATTTGCTCACGGGCGGCATTGATGCCCGCAAATTCGTGCAGATTCTCTGAGGCTAATTTCGTAGTCATCAAATAGACCACATACATTGGCCGAAATGTACGTAGTCTTGCGTGCAGGTCAACTTTGTCGATTTCGCGTAAGGCAGTCTTCAAGTCTAGCGATGAAAGCCCTCCAATACTAATGGGAATGGTTCGGTCTGAAATGATGAGCGCGGTGGGTTCATTCAATCGAGTAGCTAAATCAACTAAGTAATCCGATTGTGTATTACGGATTGCGTCATCGAAAAAATTTGTGCGCGCAAGCACTGGCCGAACTGCAACCATAAAATAGGTGACCGCCAGGATGCAGAGTAAGGATTGCCAGCTGGTTTTTATTTTAAACAGGCCGAGGACGTAGACAACGAATATGCTTTGCATCAATAATGCGGGCAGTGCGAGGCGAGTCGCGGCAGGGTCGTCCAATTGCCCCCAATGGTAACACATCAGTATGAAGAAATTGACCACCACGATTGCGATCACCGCAGCGCCGGCCTTCATTTTGTGGCTGGGAACCGTATTCATCTCACGCCGGGTCAATATCAGATACAGTATGGATACGAGTGATAGGATGAAAGACCACGTTAGCAACGGACTACTTGGCTGCAGCGCCCCTGGCGCAAAAAAGAAGTTGGCCGCACGGCCCAGGTTGGCCGCGAGGTATTCATAACTGAAAGGTGCTGATAAATGATCCGGCAACTGCCAAAAGAAATCATGCGCATTCATGACTTTCCGTTGGAGTGCATACACGATCAAAAAGAGGGGTGACAGGATAAGGGTCGCGGTGATCGTGACTTTCTTTCGAAGATACCACATAGAGATAATAGCCACGGCTACCGGCAAAATAAAGAGCACCGACTCATAACGCGTCTGCGCCAAAAAAAGAGCACTCAGAACTAAGATATTTTGCTGTCTGGCTCTGGGGTTTTTCAGATATTCGGCCAGAATAAACATCAACCCCAGAATCAGCAGCAGATTCAGTAGATCAAAACCGGAACCGGTCGCGTTGACGATGACCAGTGGAACTGTTGAAAATAAGGCGACTAATACATAGCCGCCATAAGGTCTACATACATGAGTTCCCGCAAGATAGAGCATGCTCAGCAAGCACAACAGGAGGCCGCCGTTCAAAACGATACCCTGATTGGCTCGGTAGCCAGTCCAGTCGTGCAGCAGACTCATCAAAAACGGATAGAACAAGGGCCGCTTATCAACAAATTTCTCGCGCGGGTAAGGAATGCCTTCGACGTGGTAGATGTTACCCGCAGCATAAGCCTCTCTTGCCGTGTGCATCTGCAAAGAAGTGGCCACCAAGACAGGCTCATCCATGACTATTTTGAACTGTTTGGGCTGACTGTGCCAGAGAGTTGTAAAAACCAGCAGCAGAAAACAGATTGGGAAGAAGACTCGTTGCACATTCGACCCGCTTAAAAAAGCCCGAATAGAGCTGGAGGCGTGACCGACTAGGAAGCGACTTCCCCGGGCAGTGATCGACTCGACCAAGAGGAGGCCCACTTGTTGAACAAATAGGATGAAAGCAGCGAAAATCTGCCAATATCCGAAGCGTCCAACAAATTCTGCCGATTCTGTCGCATCCAATGCGAAGAAGCCTACATAACAAGCTAGGATCGCACTGCCCGAGAGCAGAAAAAATCGCACCAGAGTATTTCGCATATAAAAAAGCCGCCCAGCGAACTGGGCGGCTAGTAGTTATTGGAGAAATATTCTAAATTAAAAATTTAGAAATCAACACTGATCGTGCCGGGAGCACCACCTGTGGCCTCAATGGCCACTCCTTGAGTAATGGTGGCTGGATATGTTTCGCCAGCGACTGGATTAAGCGTCTTTACATACTTATCGGTACCAACCAGTTCTGTTTGAGCTGCTACTGTAACGCCGTTTTCGATGAAGTACTGATCCGCCGCCGATGCGAGCTGACGAAGGTTATTAGTGATTGCCTTCGTTTGCGAAGTTTCACGAACCTTTTGGAAGGCGGGGATGGCCATTGCAGCGAGAAGGCCGATGATAACGACCACGATCATGATTTCGACGAGGGTGAAACCCTTTTTGTTTGGAGTATGCATGATGATATACCTTATTTTATTATGATGTATTGTATACTGATGTTCGTGGAGAATCCCGAACACGCTTAAGACAATAGACTCACGCAAAAAAGCCAATCAAAAACTTACCTATCAAGGATTTAACAAATTATTTAAACTTCTGAGGACTCGCCAAGATACCATAGGTGCTCAAACGCTGCCGTCCGCAATATCTGGATAATGCGTGGCAAAAACCATCTTCCCCCCCGAGGATGGGACAACGGAATCGACTTCCACCCGGATTTCTTTACCGATCCATTTCCGTCCGTTGTTGACAACTAGCATGGAGCCATCGGGTAAATAGCCGATCGCTTGCCCGGCGTCCTTGCCCGGGCGGACTAACTCCACATTAATCCGCGTACCAACAGAGACTTCTTGATTGAGCGCTTTAACCAAGGCGGTCAGATTAAGCCATTCAATACCATGGAATTCTGCTAGCTTGGCTAGATTGTAATCTGTTGTCAGCAGCTTGGCTTTCATCGTCTCGGCCAAGTAAACCAGCTTTGAATCCACTGCATCGCGGTCGGGCACGTCACTCTGATAAATACGCAGATCGACATGCTTCATCTTACGGATCCGGTTCAATATCTCGAGGCCTTTACGACCTTTCTCCTTGCGAGCCGGATCGCTCGAGTCGGCCACCGATTGCAGCTCCTCCAAGACGAAGCGGGGAACGATGAGCGAGTAGCCAAACCAGCGGCTTTGACAAATCGCAGCGATCCTTCCGTCAATCAGCGCACTGGTATCGACCACCACGAGCGGCACCTCCACGCTTTGTGAGCTGAAACGGACGTAAGGGATGACGAGATTGAATTCATCCTTTCCACGCAAGGCGACGACCGTAGCCAGATACATGGAAATAACGTAGAGCGCCAGCCGTGAAAGAAAAAGCGTCTCTGCTAAGCGGGGGTCTGCCTCCAAAGGTTCAAAAAGTGGAGAAGTTGAGATCAGATAGGCGATCAACCCACCAATCGCGAGGCCAAAGGTAATCGCGGAGAGCCCACGCAACGAGAAGCCCTGAAGCAGAATATCCGTTAAAATGACCAGCGCCGCCACGCTCATGCCAACAAAAACCACAGGAAGCAGGGTCCATTCTTCAACGACATAGCTTAGAAGCACGCACGCCATCAAACTCATCGTGAGGAAGAAAATGCGGAAAATTAAAATAGTTTTATTCATAAAGCGCTCTACCAGCGAAACGCACCCATCAGCCAAATAAGCAAAAAGGGCAATAAAATCATAAAAGCCATCACAACATAGATGATACGCACAGTGCGCAGGGCCTTCGGCGGAAGCTCCGGTGCGCGATCTGGTTCGTCGGTTGACTCCATTACCTTATAAGAGTGAATTGCCCCCAAAGAAGCAAACGCGAAGTTCACTTCAATGGCAGCCACACTAGTCGACTTGCACGACGAAGCGGAAACCGGCCAAACGGTTACGCTCGCCACGAGGTGCTTCACGAACGGGCACCGTAAAAATAGATTCCATACGGTCTTGCACATGGCCACCGATGTGCCGAGCATTTTCTGTTTCAAAGCGATCGATCGATTCCAGCCATTCGCTGACATTACCCAGCAAATCGTAAAATCCGCGGGCAAAGGCCTCTTTCGTGCCGACATCTTGGGGCACACCTCCAGAGTCCGAGACACTCCAGACGTGGTTTTCCAAGACCACATAACGCAAGGGCCCCAAAGCTTGTCGAAACTCATTTTCGGTCGGCAGTCGGACCGGTTTACCAAGTATCCAAGACAGGCGTTCGCAGAAATTCTTGGCTTCGATCCAACTGACAGAGTCTACCGGGCGAAGGTCGCCTTTATTACGACTGGGGTTCGTGCCCATAATGAGAGCGTAGAGCGCTTGAGGCACCTCCGTGCGCAGCATCTGCCAAGCTTCCGCTTCGGGCACGGGCAGCAGGGCGTCATAGATGCGGTCTTGGATAAAACCGAGGTCATTCTGGACTAGGTTGAGATAACGCACTTTGAGCTCGAGGTCTTCATCATTTAAGGAGCTACGGGGAAACGCCTCCTGCATCTGTTTGATGTCACGGCGGAGGGCCACGATGAGCTCGGCAGCCTCATAAGTGCGCCGGTCGGAAAGGAGCGTTTGCATCCAGTCATGGTTGCGCTCGATCTCCAAGCCGAGTTGGAAGCTTTCCGCCGTCTGGCTCTTACGCTGATACTCGGAGACACGCTCGGAAGACGCATAGGGGCTGTCGCGATAGGCTTCGTTCAGCTGCCGCTGAAGGCGCGCAGCCTCTTGGTAGAGCGCCGCGGCTTCAGGGTTCTCATTGGCCGCTCGGCTTGCATCCGCGAGCTGGGCGACGCGCTGCACCTCCATGTAGCTCTGGCCTGAGCGGATGCCGACGAGCTTCACGCGCAGCTGCTCCAAACGAGAGACACTGGCTTGGTTTGTTCCGCGATATTCGCGGTTGAGTTTATCTTGTAAATCTATCGCCTGCTGGAGACGCTCTTCGGCCTGGACCCATTCCTTCGCTTCAATTAATAAATCGGCCTCTTTCTCGAAGGCCAAACTGCGCTGTAGGAGCGGCTCCGCAGTCAGGTAACGGGCTTGCCGCGCCAGACGAGTTGCACGGCCGACATTGTAGGCCGCACTGATCGGATAGGTTTCGTTGATATTCTGCTGCTTTTTGTAAGCCTCGCGATATAAAGCACGGGCTTTTTCGTAATCTTCGCTGGCAGCCAGCGCCTCGGCCTTCAGTTCCAAATCGAGGCTTTCTTGGCGCAAGACCTCAGCCGCAAGATTTTGATAACGCTCCTCTAAATTGACTTGTCGCGTATACCCCTCGGAGTCGACCCCAGTGATCGCCTGCAGGTAGGCCTTCTGCTTATCCAGTGCCTGCTTAAGCAGGGCGATGTCTTCGGATCGCGCCTCCCGGAGGACGAGGATTTCCTCAAACTGTGCCTCAAGCTCGACACTCTCTTGCTGGAGCGCTTTCACCGACTCTGGCACCACAGTATTAGTTTTGAAGTCACGGAAGTCCACATCCCTCGGGCCCAACTGACTCAGGAACCAGAACCCGACCAGTAAGCTGGCCGCCAAGCCCAAGATCAGAAGAGCGAGGAGGTACTTTTTCAACCCACTGATCTCGTGGGACAGGCGTTTACGGGAAGACTTCTTAAAAATTGCCATAAGTAAATTGGGGCTGGCGCTACAAATATAGCCTGCCTTAAATGACTCGACGCTATGAACGCCGCAAGGCTAAAGGTGCTGGGGCTTGCCCCCCCTTGGCAACTTTCCCACGGCATAAAAGTTTCTCCCTTTTCCAGATGTTTCAACAAATCACCATACTCGGGCCAGGCCTTTTGGGCGCGTCCTTCGCTCTCGCATTGAAAGAACGAGGGCTCTGCCAATGTGTCCAAGTCTGGTCACGCCGAGCGGAAACACGAGCCCAGGCAAAGCTAGCCACTTGGTGTGATCGGGTCTTTGAACAACCGGGTGAAGCCTGCGTAGGCAGTGAGCTCGTCGTTGTTTGCACACCGGTCGAAACGATCGTGCCTTTACTAGAGCAAATCGCCCCGTCTCTCGAGCGAGATGCACTCGTAACGGATGTAGGGAGCACAAAGAGCTTGATCTGCCGTGAAGCGCGAGATCTCGCCGAAGGCTTGAACTTCATCGGCTCACATCCTATGGCCGGTTCCGAACGAATGGGCATGGCGCACGCGCGCGGCGATCTTTTTGAAGGTGCCGCCTGCATCTTGACTCCGCTCGAGAATGCCACCGCTACCGAGATCGCCCGCCTAAGCGAACTGTGGCAGGCGATTGGCATGCATGTCGTGACCCTTTCCCCGGAAAAGCATGATGAGATCGTCGCGCACATTAGCCACCTTCCGCATCTACTCGCCTCCAGTCTCTGCAGCTATTTAGCCGACCAAGAGCCCGAGTGGAAACAACTCGCAGGCAGCGGTCTTCGTGACACCACGCGTGTCGCGGCGGGCGATTCGACCCTCTGGCAGCAGATTCTCGAGCAGAACCGCGAAGAGGTGCTCCGCGCAATCAATGGTTTCGAGACAGAGCTCCACGCCCTAAAAACCGCTCTCCTCGACCGAGACTCTCCGTCCGTTCTGAGACTCCTCGCCCGGGGTAAACAATACCGAGATCAATTGTAAGTGCTGCATTTCAGCTTTCTACGATTGCATCCTCACCGCTTTTCATAATGTCCGACCCGCTTCCCATAGATCCGCTTGACAAGGCCCTCAACCACACGCTGTCCCTCCCTGGCTCTAAAAGCATCACCAACCGCGCACTAATCTTAGCCGCGCTGGCCGAAGGTACGACGGAGCTTGAAGGTGCTCTCTTCAGTCGCGACACAAGAATCATGCTGACCGCACTGGATGCTCTCGGCTTTGAGACCTCAATCGATGAAGCGAGGGCCCGCATAACCGTAAAGGGCCTCGGCGGCAGAATTCCCGCTGCAGAGGCGAAAATCGAGGTCGGCAATGCCGGCACCGCCGCACGCTTCCTGACCGCGTTTCTCGCGCTCAAAGCCGGAGGCGAGTATCCACTCGACGGCGACGACGCGATGCGCGAGCGGCCCATGTCCGGCCTACTCGACGCACTGGTCGCACTGGATGCGGCCGAGTTTAAGTTTCACGGAAAGCCGGGACACTTCCCCTTTACGCTCAAGGCGAAAGGCTATCAAAGCGGCGAAGCTGCCGTCGATGCCCGCGCTAGCAGCCAGATCCTCTCCGCCCTGCTCTTATCCGCGCCGACCTGTTCGACACGCTTAGGGCCGGCTGGCGGCACCGTCAAAATCGTCTGCCCGGATGTGCGCCCGCACTACGTAGCCATCACTTTAAAAATGCGTGAGGCCTTCGGCGCCGCCCCAGTCGAGACGAACGAAGCCGGCACCTACACGCTCCCATCCACCAACTATACCGCACCCAGATCCGGCCGCTATGCAATCGAGCCCGACGTCTCTGCAGCCAGCTACTTCCTCGCACTCACTCTGATCCACGGCGGCACGCTCCACCTCCCGAATCTCAGCGGCGACCCTCTCCAGGGCGACGCCCATTTCATCGAGGTGCTCGCCCACCATGGACTACGTGTTGATGCCGAGCACAACGAGTGGATCGCTGTCTGCAAAACGCCCGATGCCATACAACGCGGCCATCGTGAAATCGACTTCAACGGCATCTCCGACACATTCCTCACCTACGCGGCGATCGCCCCACTCCTCGGGGGCTCCGTCCGCATCACAGGTATCGGCCACACCCGCCTCCAAGAGACCGATCGCATCGCAGGCATGGCCGCCGAACTCTCGAAACTCGGGCAACTGGTGAAAGAAGAGGAGGATGCCCTCACCATCCAACCCAAGCCCAACGAGCTGCGCGCCCGTGCACTCAAGGCGCGTAATGCAGGACAGCTCCTCGCCATCGACACCTACGAAGACCACCGCTTTGCCATGAGCTTCGCCGTTCTCGCCAGCTTTGATCTACTCGGCGATGGCAAGCCCTGGCTTGCCATCAAAGACCCGAACTGTTGCGCCAAAACCTTCCCAGGCTTCTTCGACGCCTTAGAATCTTTACGACATGTCTAGTTCCGGAAACTTTAAAATTATCACCATGGATGGCGGCGCTGCCGTGGGCAAATCCTCCACTTCGCGCGGTCTCGCTGAGCGGCTTGACCTCATGCATGTCGATACCGGCGCGCACTACCGCACCCTGACCTATGCCTTGCTTGCGGCCGGCGCCGATCCCGAGCATCCCGAATCCATTTCCGACCCACTGGTGGCTCTCTCTCTCGACACGCTACTGGAAGGCCGTAGCGCTAAGCTCAGCATCAACGGCATAGTGCCCGCCGATGCGGACATCCGCTCCCCCGAAGTCAACGGGGCTGTGTCCAAGTTCGCCGCGCTGCCTTCACTCCGCTCCCACCTCTTCGAGTATCAACGCAGTCAAGCTGACGTCGCCCGAGCCCACGGCTACGCCGGCCTCATTATGGAAGGGCGCGACATCGGCTCTATTATCTTTCCATATGCCGAGCACCGCTTTTTCCTCCATGCCGACGAGGCCACTCGGGCTGCCCGCCGCGCTAAAGAAGGCCAGACTGATTCCATCGCCGCCCGCGACCGGATGGATAAGAGCCGCAAGACGGCTCCACTCGTCTGCCCCGAAGGGGCCACTCAAATCGACACCGCGCCCTTCACCCTCGAAGAGGTCATCGAACAAATCGCCGAGTTGATCGAATCCCACGAATCTCATTCATAGAGACGAAAGGGCGGCTCCTCCAGCTGCCTAGCCAATCTCCATTTTTCATAATTTCCGTTTTCAGCTCGTCCATAATGTCCTCCATCCCAAATCCGAAACTTTACGACGCCGTCCGCATGGTCGCGGCTTGGTATTTCAACTGCTTTTACGATTTCAGCCTCAGCGGAAGAAACAACATACCTAAGAACGGCGCCGTCATTTTCGCCGCCAACCACATCAGCTTCTACGATCCACCCGCCATCGGTGCCTGCCTCACCCGGCAAATCAACTATTTCGCCCGCGATACTCTCTTCAAAGGCCTCTTCGGTAAGGCACTGATCGAAATCGGCACCATCCCCGTCGCCCGTGAGAATGCCGAGGTCAAATCCCTCAAAGCCATCTTCAGAACTCTGAAAGCCAAAGGCGCCGTCGCCATCTACCCCGAAGGCACCCGCTCGCCGGACGGTCAGCTCTCGGAACCTAAAGCCGGCGCGGGCATGATCGCCTGCAAATCCCGAGCCACCGTCATCCCCACAAGGCTCTTCGGCACCTATGAGGCCTTCGGCCGCAACGATGCAATGCCAAAGATCGGCGGCCATATCCACATCGCCTACGGAGAGCCCATGTCCACAGCAGAAATCGACCCGGGCAAAGAACACCCCGATCGCTACCTCGAAGCCAGCCGCCGCATCATGGCCCGGATCGCGGCATTGGAAATACCGCGATCCGGGAATATCTAAGGTCTCATAACTAATCCGGGGAAGTTCGAAGCATGTATTTAATGGCCGAAAACCTGAAATTCGTAACAGGAGAAATTGCAAATGACCGCACGAGCCGTTGCAGAGAGATTTCCAAACAACTCACTGGCTTCGCAATCTACCTCCGCAACAAATAAGTTGGCTTAATCATCCGCCATTATCCATTACCCATTAGTTATGAGTCATTCACAAGATCGCTACGCCCAACGGGGCGTCTCCTCCTCCAAGTCCGAAGTCCACGCCGTCGTCGACCACCTCGACCGTGGCGTCTTCCCCGGTGCCTTTTGCAAAATCGGTCCGGACATCCTGACGGGCGACGACACTAAGTGTAACATTATCCACTCCGACGGCTCCGGTACGAAGAGCACCCTCGCCTACCTGCACTACCGTGAGACTGGCGATCCCAGCGCCTTCCGCAAAACGGCGCAAGACAGCCTCGTCATGAATATCGACGACCTGCTCTGCGTCGGCGCAATCGATGGCATCCTCATTTCCAGCACGGTTAATCGGAACGCCCGCGCTATCCCGGGCGAAGCACTCGGCCAACTGATTTCGGGCACCGAAGACTTCCTCGCCACACTCCGTGAATACGGGGTCGGCGTCCACAGCGGCGGGGGCGAAACGGCCGATGTCGGCGACTTGACAGGCACCGTCACCGTCGATTCCTGCGCCGTCGTCGTCATGGATCGCGCCGATGTCATCGATAACGCCAACATCAAGCCCGGCCTCGCCATCGTCGGTCTCGCCTCCTCCGGCCAGGCCAAGTACGAGACTTTTGCAAACTCGGGCATCGGCAGCAATGGCCTGACCAGTGCCCGGCATGACTTACTCAGCCCCTACTATCTGGAGAAATACCCGGAAACCGTCGACCTCACGACCGATCAACAATACCTCTATTGCGGCCCTTACAAGATGGACGACCTGCTCCCCGACTCGGACATGACGGTGGGCGAGGCCCTGCTGAGTCCGACTCGTACCTACGCGCCCGTAATCAAAAAGCTCCTCACCGAAACCCGCGAGAGCATCCATGGCATGGTGCACTGCTCCGGCGGCGGCCAGACCAAGTGCATTCGCTTCGGCACCGGGGTGCACCACATCAAGGACAACTTCCTCCCCATCCCCCCGATCTTCAAGGCCATTCAAACGGCCAGCGGCACGAGCGACGAGGAGATGTTCCGCGTCTACAACATGGGGCACCGCATGGAGATCTACTGCGATCCCGATGCAGCCGGGGGCATCATCGCACACAGCGAATCCTTCGGCATCCCCGCACAAATCATCGGGCGCACCGAAGCCAGCGAAAACGCCGACGGCAGCAACCACGTAACGATTCAGCATGATCGCAAAACGCTGACCTACCAGCTGGAAAAGTAGTGGGGTTGGCTTGCAGGTGCAATTTTAAACAAAGAGTAAAGCGGCCATCTCGCTTAGCGGTAAAGCCGCATACGTATGTCCGCTCCTTTAGGTGCGGGACGCGTTCCGGCAACTGTTGCGGTTTGTCCCCCCGAGGATTTAATGGCACCCTGCGCTTGTCACCCCACGTGTGAACCATCCACTAGCATTGAATCATTCTGCCATATCCCACCCCGATCTAGTCGAAAACTTCCGCACCATCGTCGGCGCGAAAAACATCTATCAGGGCGAAGACAAAACCGCCTACTATCGATCGGGCTTCCGCTCGAGGGCTATTAAATAGCCTGGGTATTTTAATCATGTGTGAGAGACGCTCTCTATGCGAAGAACTCTAAATGTGGGCACTCACGAGGAAACAGTCTCCAAAATCGGATTGCTTGCCGAATTGAGCTCCTATTCGTCCAAAATCTTACGATTTAGCTTTTTCTCTTCTTCCCGCGCTTCTTCTTTTTGGCTTTGAGTAGCTTCTTTACCTTTTTGCGCTGATCTTCGCGCACGATATAGCCGATGCAGTTGTCCGCGCCGCAGAGACAGGGGTGGTCGAGGAAGTGCTCCATGTCGTAGCCATAATCATAGACAAGCTCTTCGCCCTTCTTGATGTCTTTGCGCGCCACGATCCAAATCTCACCATCGTAGTTGATGGCTTCGCAATTCCCGTCGCAGGAATGGTTCATGTAGCGCGCGGGGTTCTCGCCGAGTCGGCCGTCGATGTCGTATGTATCGTCGAGTTCGAAGATATAAACCAAGCCCTCGCCTGTCTCGCGGGCCTGCTCTTCCCATTCAAGGGCCCGCTTGGTCGACTCTTTTTTAGTGATCTTCTCGCCGACGTATTGAATGATCTGTGTCTCTTCCTCGATATCGGCGGTGGCGTAGAGCCCGCGCCCATGGATCTTAGAGTTCTTAACTTTACAGAGAGATTTTGGCATTTTTTTCGAGTTACTAAATACGGGATAGGGGATTCAAGGCAGTCAATGACTGGCTCCTGTCTGCTGATTTGTGAGCTCTGTTTTATTCCACTTTCAGCTCTCGAGTCATGAGTTGCTGCATGGCGGTGAGTGGCTCTAGGCCTTCGTAGAGAATGGAATGAATGACGGAGAGGATCGGCGCGTCCACTTTTTTCTGTTCACAAATGAGCTGGAGGCACTTCGTGGCGCGGTAGCCTTCGATCACTGACTTCTGACTGTCGACGATGGCCTGTGGCGCCTCGCCGGCGCCCACGCGCTCGCCGAAGGTGCGGTTGCGACTCCAAGTTCCCGAGCAAGTAGCTACCAGATCGCCGAAACCACTCAGGCCGAAGAAGGTCGCCTGCTGCCCACCGAGCTGCACCCCGAGGCGCACCATTTCATTAAGGCTCCGGGTCAGCAAGGCGGCCTTCGCGTTGTCACCCAGCTTCAAGCCATCGCAAAGACCGGAGCCGATGGCGTAGATGTTTTTCAAAGTGCCACCCAGCTCCGTGCCACGTACATCTTCGGAGAGATAGGCGCGCAGGCTTGTGTTGCTAAATGCCTCCTGATAACGCTCCGGGCTCGGGCAATCCTTGCCGACTGCCAGCACGACGGCCGTCGGTTTGCCATCGGCCACCTCGCCTGCAAAGGTCGGACCTGAAAGCACCCCGCAGGCCACGCCAGGCATTGCTTCGCTCACGATTTCCGCAGGGGTCTTGAAGGTCTCCAGTTCCAGCCCCTTACATAAGGTCAAGCAGAGCTTCAGCTGACGGGCAGCGGCCAGGTGGGGCTTGATCGAGTCGCAGAGCGCCCGCAATGCCTTCGAGGGGCAGGCCAGAAAGACGACTTCCGCCTCCATCAGGACAGGGGCCGCCTCGCAACCGATCTGGATGCGCTGCGGCAGCTTATAACCTGGCAAATAGTCTCGGTTCTCTCGCGACGAGGCGATCTCCAAAGCGTGTTCCATCCGGCGCGGCACCAGCGTAACCGAGTGCCCACAACGATCGAGATGGAGCGCCATTGCCGTGCCCCAGGCACCGGCTCCTAAAATGCAACAATTCATGGAGAAACTTTTTGAAGAGATTTACTTAATTTAACGATCATTAACGGTTGAAAATGCGTCGTGGGAGGTGAATCTGAATGCCTGAACTTCGTTTGACAACTCTTTGTCTTCATCGATTCCAATGCTCCGCCTCATCTATCGCTGGCGCTACCGGCGCGCACAAAATGCCGGTGCCTTTAAACTTCCACCCAAACACAAGGGCGGCGGTAACGGCCGTGTGGATTTAGGCAGCTACCTCTCGCAGTCATCCGTCCGCGGTCGCAGTTTTGACCGCTTCGACCTCCCGAAGAAACGCACGAGGGGAATCGCTGCACTCGTCATGATCGGGATCGCGCTGCTCATCGGCTGGATCTTATTAGAGAGCATCGCCGCTCTGGAGCTTTTTCGGAACTAGGGCCTTTCCTCCACGCTCTACCGCGACCAGTCTCTTTGTAGAATATGCTGCGTTGCCCAAAGGAGGCCGGTAACAGTCAAGATGCCAACTGCGCCAACTGTGCCATAACGGCTTCAAAGTCAGCAGGGAGCGGTGCCTCAAAAGTCATCGGTTCATCCCGCTCAGGGTGCTGGATTCGCAGCTCTGTGGAGTGCAGCATCACGCGCGGTATTTCGATGTCTTTTAATCGTCCGGGCTTAAAGCCGTAAGTGGTGTCACCCAGCAGTGGGAACCTGAGCTCGCTCATGTGCACGCGGATTTGGTGCGTGCGCCCCGAATGGATCACGCAACTCATACGCGTCGCTCTTTGGCCATAGCGGGCCTCGACGTGCCAATCCGTGTGTGCGGGCTTGCCGCTATGGACCACTGCCATGCGCGTGCGCATCACAGGATGGCGGCCAATCGGCTCCTTGATCGTACCGCGACTCGTTTTGGGGATCCCGAAGACAAGCGCTGTGTAACGCTTAAAAGTTTTTCGCTCGCTGAAGGCCTCGGCCAATTTATGGTGCGCGGCGTCGTTTTTCGCCACGACAATTAGGCCGCTTGTCTCTTTGTCCAAGCGGTGCACGATGCCGGGGCGGTCGGGCGCACCGACGGTGCTCAGGTTTTCGCCACAGCGGTGGAGTAGAGCGTGGACCAGAGTGTTGTCACCCGTGCCGTTGCCGGGGTGGGTAATCATTCCCGCCGCTTTGTTAACAACGATGATCGACTCGTCCTCATAAATCACTTCAAGCGGCAGATCGACGGCAGTCGGTGCAGCATCAAAGCTCGGCTCTTCGAGCACAGCGCGGAGCAGGCCAGGCTGGTTCACCTTAAAACGCTTGTCGATAGTCATGCCGCCGAAGCTAACTTGGCCGGCCTCGAACGCGCGCTGCAAGCGAGCGCGGCTGATATCGTCAAACTGCGCCGCGAAGATTTTGTCCGCCCGCACCGTCTTCGTGCCAGCGGGCACGGCGTATTCTATAATCCGTTCAGTCATGGTGTTGTGTGGCAGAGATTCGCTTAGTCCGTTTTCAAAGTATGGGGATCGTAGCGACGCGACGCTAGTCGTGTCGACGTAAGAAGTGATTTGCTCTGTCAGCCAGCGATCGGTCTTGCTCGCGCAAGTTCGCTACAGATTGACCTCCGAACGCATCACCCTGCCAGCTCTCGTGCGGTGGCGCAATCTTTCGTAATCTGGGCTTTGAGAGCCTCTACCCCATCGAACTTTTGCTCGGGTCGGATGAATTTCAACCATTCGACTTCGATTGCATCACCGCGGTCAAGCGATGTGCCTTCAAGGGCATGGATCTCGAGCGCAGGCGCTTGCGGATCTTGAGCCACCGTCGGCTTGACGCCGTAGTTTGCCACACCGGCATGCCAGTTTTTTGAACCCTTCTCACGAAAATGGACGAAGTAGACGCCGAAAAGCGGAAGACATTCCGGCTGCCAGGGCAGATTCAAGGTCGGGACACCTATCTGTCGCCCAAGCTGCGCGCCACCCGTGATACGCCCGGTCGCGGTATAGTTATAGCCAAGTAGGTCGTTGACGGCAGTCATCGCGCCCGATTCGAGCTCTTTGCGTATGCGAGTGCTGCTGATCGGCTCGCCGTTGTGCTTGATGCGCTCAGCGCTGAAAACCCCCAGCCCCAACCCGCGTCCGGACTGAATGAGGGTGGCAACATCGCCCGCACGTTTTTGTCCGAAACGGAAGTTTTCGCCAACGTAGATCAGCTTGAGCGCAGGCAAGGCTTTTTTTAATTCTTCGAGAAAGGCCTCCGCTGGGATAGCGGCGAACGCGCGGTCAAAGTGCTTGCGGATCACGCAATCGACGCCTGCCTGGTGCAGCATGGTCGTCTTGATCTCGATCGGCATGATGAGACGGGTCGGATCTTCCGGTCGAAAAAGACGGCTCGGGTGCGGGTCGAAAGTGAGCACCCCGGATACGCCACCGCTACGGCGAGCACTTAAAACAGCCGCTTCGATGACCGCTTTGTGCCCGAGGTGAACGCCGTCGAAGACGCCGATCGCCAAGTGCAACTGACTCTTCAGCTCCGAAAGGGCTGCAAAGTCATCGACGCTGGCAGGAAATTTCATGGGATGATTCAGTATATAAGCCGCGTAGCCGAAACTGTAAAGTTTTGGCAGATCGCAGTCAGCGCAAACATCGCCCAAAAGCTTACGCTTTCGACTACGCTACAACGCATGGGTCGGCACGGCTTGGATGACGGGGATTAATCGTTTACGCAATGCGGACGGCGACATGCTTTCGAGCTCTTCGATCGTCGCGGATTTCTCGACGCGGAACTGGCCGACGGCGGTACGGCGCAGTTCATTCAGATGCCCGCCGCAGCCAAAGCGCTCACCAAGATCATGGGCGATGGTGCGCACGTAGGCACCCTTGCTGGTGCCAACGATAAAGGAAACCTCGGGCAGGGCGAGCTTTGTCAGTTCGAAGCGGCTGATATGGATCACCCGCGGCTCACGCTCGACGGTCTTACCCTGACGAGCGAGCTTGTAGAGTTTTTGCCCATTGATCTTCTTGGCCGAGAACATGGGAGGCGTCTGGTATTGATCACCTAGAAAGGTTTTCATCTGTGCACGCACTTCTACCTCAGTCAACTCGGGCACGGGGCGCTCTTCGAGCATTGCGCCATCGGCGTCTTGCGAGTCGGTGATCTGGCCAAGTCGCACGGTGCCCGTGTATTCTTTATCCATACTCATCAGGTATTGTGAGGCCTTGGTGGCCTTTCCGATAAGAATGAGGAGCAGGCCCGTCGCCATAGGGTCGAGTGTGCCTGCGTGGCCGACCTTCTTCATATGGTAGACCCGTCGCATCTTCGATACGACGTCGTGCGAAGTGATGCCTTGCGGCTTATCCACTAGAAGGATGCCTTCTGGCACGTCGTTAGAGGGTTGGTGCATGGGCTTTTTAAGGTTGGGGCTTAGGCCGCAGGGTGGTGGCCATGACTCGCCGGTCTTCACAAGTGAAGCCCCTATAAATTAATCAATCGTTTTCAAATGCTCACCAATGGCGGCCATGAGTTGCGGGTAGAATGCCTTGATCGAACTATCTTCAACGTTGAGGCCTGCGGCGCAGGCGTGACCGCCGCCACCAAAAAGCTTCGCAACTTGATCGACCCGGAACTTGGGGTCTTTGGCTCGAAGACTGCCTTTGAGCGCACCGGCACGGTCTTCGATCATGACACCGATATCAACTCCAGCAATGGCTCGGGCGTAATCAACGAGCCCTTCGGAATCGTCGATAGTCGCGCCAGTGGCTTCATACACACCGTTTTCGATCAGACCCACACATACGCGGCCTCCGAATTCTAAGGTGAGCGAATCGAGGAAGTTTTGCAGCAGCTTGATTTTAGAAAAGCTCTCGCACTCGTAGAGCTCATAGGCAGCGAGAGCGGGTTGCGCACCGCACTGGCAGAGCCGGCGGGCGATCTCAAAGGTATCGGGCGTGGTCGAAGGGAAGCGAAACTGCCCAGTGTCGGTCGCTATGCCGACGTAGAGCGCTTGCGCAGTGACCGCGTCGATTTCGTAGCCGTTGTCTAGACAGAAGCCCGCGAGGATCTCGGCGGTCGCGCAGGCAGTGGCGATGACGAGATTTTCGGCACCGTAGAGCTTGTTGGAAATGTGATGATCGACGTTAAGCGCGACTTCCGGAAAAAGTTCGTTGAGACGGTCGCCGACCCGCTTATAGTCGGCACAGTCGACCGAAACGGCAATATGGCCATCCGACGTAAAGCCTGCGGCCAGTGCCATCGGCGTATCGCCGACAAAAGCTTCGAGCGTCGACGGGGTGGCATCGCGGTTTAAGCCGATCGCTTCGATGCCGAGGCTTTTCAACAGGCGCACGACTGCGACGGTCGAGCCGATGCAGTCGCCATCCGGGCGCTGATGCCCGAGCACCGCTACTCTGTGACCTTTGAGAGATTCGATCGCCTGCGCGAAGCGGGGGCTCTCTTCTGGGTAAAATTTATTGTCCTTCATTTTCGGCGTCAAGTTGGTCAAGGATATCATTGATCCCAGCACCGCGTTCGAGCGATGGGTCATAAATGTAGTCAAAGCGGGGGAAGTATTTAAGAATGACATGCTTACTCACGCGCTGGCGAATGTCTTTCCCGATCTTGCGTAACAGCTTCTTGGCCTCTTCAATCTGGGCGTCGTCGCCCAGGACTGAGTAATAGATGCGCGCATTGCGCAGATCGGCGGAACAGTCGACCTCACTGATCGTGATCGCAGCAGTATCGGCACGGTAGTAGCGGCGCATTTGCTCACTCACCTCGCGGCGGAGCAATTCGTTGATACGTTTAATGCGTTGTGACATCGTCCTGTTACAAAGACGGGCGCTGTTCTTCGACGGCGTAACACTCGATCGTATCGCCTTCTTCATAGTCGTCGTAGCCGGCCACGTTGATACCACATTCGTAGCCAGCGCGGACTTCCTTAACGTCGTCCTTGAAGCGCTTAAGCGTATCAATCTTACTTTCATGGATAACCACGCCGCCGCGCATCAGACGGGCGATGCAGTTACGCTGGATGATACCCTCGGTAATCATACAACCGGCGACGTTGCGCCCCTTGCCCATGGAAAATACTTGACGGATCTCGGCACCGCCGAGTTTTTTCTCGGTGTATTCGGCGTCGAGAAGACCCGCCATGCTTTCTTCGACTTGATCGATGAGCTCGTAAATGATCGCGTGCTGAATGATCCGGATATCGTGATGCTTTGCGAGGCTTTGCACGCCGTTATCAAGCTTGACGTTAAAACCGACAATAGTCGCACCTCCCGCACTAGCGAGGGTCACGTCATTCTTCGTAATGTGGCCCACACCCTTGCTGATAACATCGAGATCGACCTTATCACTCTTGATCTCCTTGAGTGCTTGGACGAGTGCCTCGGTCGAGCCGTGAACATCCGACTTAACGATGACGCGCAGGCACTTCTTTTGCTGATTCTCGATCGCAGCGAAAAGATCTTCGACCGTGGCGGCACCGGCAGCTGCACTTTTCTCACTGGATGCGTTGGCGTCGGCGAGCTTACGCGTTTGGATGGCGTCTTCAGCTGCGCGTTTGGCAGTCTTTTCGTTTTTCTCGGAGGTGAACTTATTGCCGGATGAGGGCACGTCCGACCAACCGGTGATCTTAACTGGCGTCGCAGGCGGCGCGGACTTGAGGACCTTGCCATCGGCATCAGTCATGGTCTTGACCTTGCAATAGACTTCGCCGCAAATGAGCGCATCCCCCTGTTTCAGTGTGCCACGCTCGACGAGAACTGAAGCAGTGGGGCCACGGCCTTGCTCGATTTGCGATTCGATGATAGTGCCGGAAGCCGGGCAACTCGGGTTGGCCTTCAGTTCGAGAATTTCAGCTTGGAGCAGAATCATGTCCAGCAGGTTGTCGATGTTGGTGCCCTTCAGTGCAGAAACCTCGACGGCGATCGTTTCGCCACCCCAGTCTTCGGGAGCGATGCCCTTTTCTTGCATCTGCTGCTTCACGCGGTCCACGTTGGCACCCTTCGCGTCGATCTTATTGATCGCCACGATGATGGCGTTGTTCGCTTCTTTGGCAAATTTGAGTGCTTCGTCGGTCTGCGGTTTAAAAGCGTCGTCGGCTGCGATTACGAGAATGGAGACATCCGTAACATTAGCACCGCGCTCACGCATCCTAGAGAAAGCGGCGTGGCCGGGCGTGTCGATAAATGAGATCTTGTGACCGTTGTGCTCGATCTGGTAGGCCCCGATGTGCTGCGTGATCCCGCCCGCTTCGCCGCCAACGACGTTGGCCTTACGGATAGTGTCAAGCAGAGTCGTCTTACCGTGGTCAACGTGGCCGAGAATACAAACCACCGGCGGACGAGGTTGCAGGAACTTAGGGTCGTCGTCGTCGGGCTTTTCGACCTTGGGCTTAGCTTGGCCGCCTTGCTCGCTCTGTTCGCCGCGGTGATGGATCTCCAATTCAAAGCCATGGCGGGTCGCAAGTTGAAGGGCGACTTTTTCTTCGATGGTTTGATTCATCGATGCGAAGATGCCCATCTCCATGAGTTCGGAGATCAACTTGAAAGGCTTAAGCCCAAGCTCAACAGCAAAGTCGCGCACAACGATGGGAGGCTTGACGTGTATCTTTGTCCGCTCGACGGCTTCGGCGGCCGAGGCATCGGCTGTCTCGCCTTCGATGGCTTGGCTATCGAGAGGCTTGTCCGCGGCCACAGGCGGCTTGGGTGGGCCGGCAGGCGACGGAGGCTTCGGTGGACCCGCCGGGGTCTCCGCTGGTTTCGACGCTGCCGGTGTAGCTGGAGCGGACGATACAGCCGAAGCACTTGGGGCAGCCGGAGGTGTGGCCTTCGGCGGGACAGCGGCGGCGGGAGGGATCGAAGTTTTCGCCGCGCCGCCCGATGGCATCGGCGGTGCTTTGGGTGGCCCCGACGGAGCGGGGGGCTTGGGCGCAGGTGGCGGTGTCGACCCTATGGGCGCTGTAGGCGTAACGGGGGCAACGGGGGCAACGGGCTTGGGCGCCTTGGCCGCTTTTTCCGCCTCGACGACAGCGGCCTTTTCTTCATGTTCACGCTGGATATCAGCGGCACTTTTCACGAAGGCGCCGGCTGGAAGCTTCGCTGCGGACGGTGCTTCGGCATCATCTATGTCGGTCTCGGCCGCTTGAAGCTCAGGCGCTTGGGACGCTTGAGGCGCTTGTGCAGCGAATTCGTCGCGGAGGGCGTCGGCAGAGATGTTGTCGACCGTGCTGGAAGCGCTTTTCACCTCATAGCCACGACTCTTCAAGAGCTCAATGAGCTCTTTGTTCTCCATTCCTATTTCTTTGGAAAGTTGGTGTATACGAACACTCATGTATGAGTTTTTTCTTTAAGTCTGGTTATTGCAGGTGGGTGGACGGCGCGGATATTCAGG
>Ga0115560_1000407_pt1 | contig 33426 bp, 32 predicted proteins | sample COGITO_mtgs_1105_5_FD_87278 | JGI IMG/M metagenome (GOLD analysis project Ga0115560, IMG submission 87278) | Pelagic marine microbial communities from North Sea - COGITO_mtgs_110509 | ecosystem: Environmental > Aquatic > Marine > Epipelagic | place: Germany:Helgoland, sampling site Kabeltonne... | reverse complement strand
ATCAATTTCTTCGACACTGCTTTCAAACAGCGTCGCACCGACACTTGCACTGCTAAAACACTCGTGATCATGCAGTGAATAGGGCTGATTAAGGGCAGACAATATTTTATTCGCCACCGCCTCGGTCTGTGCCGGCGCATCGGAGCCCTCCTCACCCAAATTTTGCAGAATAATCACAAACTCATCGCCACCTATGCGCGCCACCGTATCCTCAGCACGCAGGCTGTGTTTGAGCCGCTGAGCAGCCTGCTTTAACAAAAGGTCACCAAAGTCATGGCCCAGGGTATCGTTAAGGCTTTTAAAATTATCCAGATCGATAAACAGCAGTGCCGCTTTTTGACCTGTGCGCCCGCTAGTCGCGACGGCTTGAGATAGTCGGTCCATCAGCAGCCGTCTATTTGGCAGACCGGTCAGCGGATCAAAAAATGCCAGGTTGTAAATTTCATCGGCATCCTTTTTGTTTCTGGTGATATCTGAGAAAGCCAACACGTAATTAGTCGCCTTATTCTCACCTGCGCCCATATTACCCGCGTCTGCTGTATCTCTAATCGCAGTTACCGTCAGATGCAGCGGTACCGCATCGCCATTTTTACGTCGACCCCAGACTTCCCCCTCCCAGCCATCACTCTCTTCGATAAATTTGCATATAGAGGCATAAAAGTCTTTATTGTGCTGGTCTGCATGAAGTAGCTTGGGAGAGGTGCCAATAACCTCTTCTGCGGAGTAACCGGAAATTTCCACAAAGGCTTTATTAACACGCAGAATATTAGCCTCGCCATCGGCAATTATTATTCCCTCTTGACTGTTGAAGGTGATCGCCGAGACTCGTAACTCCTCAATATATTTATCTCTCTCGGTAAGGTCTCTAACAAAGCCGGTAAATACATACTCCCCAAAGCGTTTAAGGGCAATTACAGCTACCTCAATGGAAATTCTCTGACCATCGACACGCACCGCCATCATTTCAAAGCGGTCAGCTTTTATGCTTTTTATATCATTGTTCAAAAACTGGATTAAACGCTCTTGAATAGCACTGTGTTCGCGGGGCTCAACCACCATCTCAAGAATATTCCTGCCCTGCGCATAGGAGGAAGAGTAACCAAAGATAAGCTCAGCCTTGGGATTCCAGTAAATCACCTTGCCCGACTCATCAATCGATATAACAGCATCCAGGGCCATATCGAGAATCCGCCGCGAGAGTATTTCAGATTCGACCCGCAACCCCACCTCTTGCTCCAATGAGATAGCAGTCTCCTCAACCTCCGTTTCCAACTGGTAGTTTTTAGCTGACAGCATCCCCTGTGAATCTTTCAATATCTTATAACTGTAGCGCAACTCTATCTGCCGCATAATAAGCAGGCGCAGGATATCAAGAGCGGCTTTCTGGGATTCTGATAATGTGCGCGGACTGTAGTCGAGAACACAGAGAGTGCCCAGAGTATGGCCATTGGATGTGGTTAACGGCGCACCGGCATAAAAACGAATTTTTGGATCTTCAATCACCAGCGGATTGTCGGCGAAACGCTTATCAAGACGGGCATCTGGAATCTCCATAATCTCATCAGGTTTTAAAATACTATGGGCGCAAAATGCCACTTCCCTGCTGGTTTCAGCCACCTCTAGCCCGACTTTGGATTTAAACCACTGGCGGTTTTCATCCACAAGTGAAACCAGTGCAACTGGCACATTACATATCTGAGCAGCCAGAGCTGTAAGCTCATCAAATTCCGCCTCCGGCTCTGTATCGAGCAGATCCAGAAGATGCAGGGTTTCGAGACGCTGTGTCTCATTGGCTGGGCGTGGTGCTTTCATAACAGCTTCAGCCTATGTCTATCAAGGCGGTAGTGAATAAAGCCTGATTCAGATAATCCATATCCATCAACTTTTCTTCCTATCAATCGAGGCAGCGGCTTATCTAATCTTAGCCCCTCGCTTTAATTATAGACTTTCCGCCCCGCCCCAGTTCATGTAACTGTAGACCAATCTCTAACCAGAGAAAGTATTTAGCAGGCAGATGGCAGATGGCAAGTCGCAGAACTAAAGTCGGTCCCCGGCTATTGAATGGTAAGCAAAAAAAAAGGCCCCGCATCACAGCGAGGCCTTTTAGAGATATCACTCTCTAGATACTTAGCTCAATTTATAGCTAGACACGAATATAGGACTGAACAGCTTCAACACCATCAATCATAAATATCTGGGTTATATGATTGGCATCCGCCAACTCTATTTTTAGCGGATGATCTGTGCCTGAATAGCCCTCAAGAGTACTTGCCATACCGGTCTCGGTAATAATCTCCGAACTGTCGCCGCGAATTTTACCAAAACCAAAGTTCTTAAATCTTTTCCCTTTATAATCATAGCGTTGGAAGAAAATATAATGTCCACCACCAATCAGTTTCATCTCGGTGAAATTTGACCACTCGGCATTTTCACTCTCCCTGGCCTGCGACCTCCACAATCCATCAAAAGCTGTTTTTTCGGTAGACAGGGTTTTCCACACCTCATCTAGATCATAGGTACCGCCATTAGCAGACGGCATACCTCGGACAATTTGCGTAAACCCGACCTCGGTGGCCTCAAGCGCTATCTGAAAAGTCAACCCCTCGACAGGCCCTTCCTGATTAGCAATCGGGGTTTCAGTCAAAACACCATCGACCCAATGGGCATAGCCAGTAGCCGCATCAATCATATTTGTCTGATCGTCAAAAAAGGCAAACATAAAGCGATTACCTGCATAGATTTTCATCTGGTCGCGCAGCAGCTTTGAGGTTTCACCCTCAACAGTTCTTATAACGCCATCGAGAAGATAGGCGCCATCGTCAACACCTGGTTTGGCATCCAAAGTGGAAGGCTCAGGTTTCATAAATTATTACCCTATCTATAAGCTTTGATTGAGAAATTCTAGTTGTGAATAAGATTGATCATATAATATCTCAACGCGATTATTGGCGTAGAATAAGACCCGTCGGTCTAACTCGCTTTAGACCCCATTCAACTTTTTTGATCGTTCTGTAAAAGCCAAAGAGAAATACTATGACAACCGCCACCGAACTGGAAGCCGCAACCTTTCGCAGACTGCTAAAACATCTGGATGATAATAAGGATGTGCAGAATATTGATTTAATGATACTCGCGGGATTTTGTCGCAATTGTTTAAGCAAATGGTATCTCGCCGAAGCCGAAGAGCGCGGAGTAGATATAACCAATGACCAGGCCCGCGAAGCTATTTACGGTATGCCCTACAGCCAGTGGAAGGAAAATCACCAACCACCGGCAACAGAAGAACAGCTCAAAGCTTTTGCCAAGCGCCAACAGAAACAGCCCTGAGACATAGACAGCCCTGAGCCAATAAACAGCCCTGAGCCAATAAACAGCCCTGAGCCAATAAACAGCCCTGAGCCAATAAAAAGCCCTGAGCCAATAAAAAGCAGCTTACTCGTTTAAATGGAAGCTCGGCGTCGATTCGGATAGCGCCACTTCATCAGCATCCATATCCTCGCCGACATCCTCAAACAGTGGCGAGGACAGATAGCGCTCACCAGTATCCGGCAGCATACAGAGAATAACTGTGCCAGGCGCCGCATTTCTGGCTATATCAAGGGCCACGGCAAAGGTCGAGCCACCAGATATACCAGTGAAGATACCCTCTTTTTGCGCGAGCATCTTTGACGCCGCAATACCATCCTCTGCAGCAATTGGCACAAGTCTATCAAAGCGCTTTGCATCGATAGATTCCTGAAGGACCTGAGGAATAAAGTCCGGTGTCCAACCCTGAATCATATGAGGCTCAAAAGCCGGGTGACTGCCGGAGGGAGAACCATCTGCAGCGCGCTCCTGGGCAGTGCCACTTTTAATTAGCTGAGCATTAATTGGCTCACTAAGAATAATTTTTGTCTCCGGGCGCTGCTGTTTTAACTGTTTTGCGACACCGGCAAAAGTGCCGCCAGTACCGTAACCGGTCACCCAGTAATCCAGATTGCTATCAGCAAAATCTGCGAGAATTTCACGGGCGGTGGTATTCTCATGAATCATCGCATTGGCATCAGTCTCAAATTGACGAGCCAAAAACCAGCCATTAGCCTCAGCCAGTTCGACCGCTTTAAGATAACAGCCCATCGCCTTATCAGCCTTGGGGGTCAAAATAACCCTGGCACCGAAAAAACGCATCAGCTTGCGGCGCTCAATAGAGACGCTAGTAGGCATAGTGGCCACAAAGGGATAACCTCTGGCCGCACAGACCATGGCCAGACCCACTCCAGTGTTACCACTGGTGGCTTCAACCACGGTCTGCCCAGGCTTCAGCTCACCACTGCGTTCAGCTTCCTCAATAATGCTAATCGCCAAACGATCCTTGACCGACCCCGCCGGATTAAAGAACTCTGCTTTAACGTAGAGGAAGACGCCTGCAGGCGCCAGTGAATTGATCTTTACGCAGGGGGTATTGCCGATAGTATCTAAAATACTACTGTACAACTGCCCCCTGCCCTCTGTGGTACGCACTGATTGATTGCCCATAGAAATAATCCCCGATTGATTTGTTTGGCTGTTGAATTCGAGTGTTGAGTTCGAGTGTTGAGTTCGAGTTTCTAGCTTGATTAACCAAAGCTCGAATAGAGTATAGCCACAGATTATTGGGGATACCGCTTATCTTGTCGATAGAAGCCAACGGTTTTTGGGGAAAGGATGAAAAGCTATCTAATGGGAATAGTCTAGTAAAAAGTAGCCTAATAAAAAGCAATCTCTGAGACCTGAATATCAGCACTGTGATCTCGACCAAAGGCGACAACGCCAATGCTGCGAATAGAATCTGGCTTTATCTGTTTACGAAGCCATTTACCCGAGGCAGCAAAGGCGCTTAGGGGAATTTTGATAGTCTGCCACTGGTCGCTGGCTTGAAAGCTGGCCTGATAGTACTGCCATGGCAGAATAGTTCCGGAGCTGCGCAGATGAATATAGTATTGCTGGCTATTGCCGCGAACCTTGAGAGTAATACCGCTAGCAGTTGCGGTACTGCCTTTGGGGATTGAGGTGCGGAACTGAATAAAACCACCGTTGTTTTCGGTACTTACCTGTCCAGTCATATGGGCAAAGCTTTCGCCCTGCTCAGTTTTAAATAGCAACTGACCCTGGGAGACTCCACCCATCACCTGGTCGCTAACATAGCTCCAGCGGGACTCTGGTTGGGATTCGAAGTTTTCCATCATAAGAGGTTCCGCCGTTACAGCTGTGAAAATTCCGCCAATGCATAGCCATAGAAAGGCGATATTTTTAACCGTTTTCTGAAGGGTGTTTTTCATTATCTGGCCTCTACTCAACGCTTATATTGGGTGGGGCAGTATCCGCGACTGACATCCGGTGAGCGCAGTTGCAGATGTTTGGTTTTACGGCTGGTGACGCGTTGGCGCCACAGGCGAAATGACCGCGGCTTTAACTCGCGGCGCATCAGGGAAATAACCGCAGACTCATTGAGGTCAAAGCTATTCTCTATGGCTTCAAATGGTGTGCGGTCTTCCCAGGCCATTTCGATGATGCGGGATACTTCACTGGTTTCTAACTGCATAACTATTCCTACACTGTAATAAGCTATACGCATGAAAATCAGGATTAGATGAGTTGCCCGGGTGTTACATTTTCTGATGATTTCCGGTAGAGTCCGCTCCTTATTTTTACTCAATCCTGGCTGTTTAAAATGACCGACACTGAAACCATTAATATCGATAAACAAAAACTCTTCAACCTGGCTGCCAATCTGCTTGTTGCTTTTATCCAGCAGCCGGCTGAACAGTCCAAGAAGATCTTTAAGCAGCTTAAGCAGGAGACCATCATTAAGTCAGGTGAGCTGACCTCTGAAAAAACGGGTACCAAGATTGATGTTAAGCTTGAGCTTGATCGCAAGGAGTTTCAGGGTTCGTTTAACTACCCAAGTTTTGATCATGCGATCAGGGCTTTGGTACAGAGATTCCAGACTGAGGCGCGCAAGGATAAAGAGCTTAAAGAGGTGCAGACCTTAACCAATGAGAATACTGGCGGCCTGCTGTTTAACCTACCCGCCGGCATTGAGATTGATGGCCAGATGAATGTGTTGATGGTTGCGGTTGAGCCACTGGTGGATGCGATTGTGGTTAAGCTGATTTTTGTTGATCCCGCGCAGTTTGAAGTGCCTGAATAAACTATTGGGCCGATTGGCAAGATGACTTTAATCAGGCTACTAACCTAGGCGACCTTATTAAAGTCTATACGCTGGAGGTCTTTGGTGTTGACGTTCTGCCGTGCTTTCCATAAATCATAACTTTCCTGAAGGGTAAGCCAACTTTCAGCTGAGCCGCCAAGTACGCTTGATAACCTCACTGCCATTTCGGGCGATATATTGGAAACGCCGTTAAGTAGCCTATTGAAGGTGCTGCGTGCTATACCCAGACGGTCAGCAATCTTGTTACCGGTAATTTCAGCAAAGGGTTCGATATAGGTTCGCTGTATCAACGCCCCTGGGTGCGGGGGATTATGTTGCTGTAAACTCATTAGTGATAGTCCTCATAGTTTTTCTACATCATTTATAGATGTAACTTGGATGACTTTCACTGATAGCCAGTCAATTAATGGAATTTCGGCTAGACAAACACCAGATTCCCATCCTGCAAGTCACCCTTAATCTCCGCACCCGGCGCAAACTTCCCTGACAGAATACTCTCGGCCAGTGGATTCTCAATTTGCTGCTGAATCACCCGCTTAAGCGGTCTAGCTCCATAGACTGGGTCAAATCCGGCTTCAAGAAGTTTATCCACTACAGCGTCACTAAGGGTCAGTTTGAGGTCGTGCTCGGCGAGGCGGCGGCCCAACAGTTCGAGCTGAATAGTTGCAATACCGCGCAGCTGCTCTTTGGCGAGGGGATGGAAGACTACTACTTCATCAACCCGGTTAATAAATTCGGGGCGGAAATGACTGCTAACAACATCCATCACCGAGGATTTCATGACATCGTAATTCTCTTCTCCGGCGAGCATCTGAATCACATCGGAACCGAGATTTGAGGTCATCACAATCACGGTGTTTTTAAAGTCAACAGTACGTCCCTGGCCATCGGTAAGGCGACCATCTTCAAGAACCTGCAGGAGAATATTAAAGACATCCTGGTGGGCTTTTTCAACTTCATCCAGCAATAGCACTGCATAGGGTCGGCGGCGCACGGCTTCGGTGAGATAGCCGCCCTCTTCGTAACCCACATAGCCGGGAGGTGCGCCAATTAATCTGGCGACCGAGTGCTTTTCCATAAACTCTGACATATCAATGCGCACCATGGCATTTTCACTATCAAACAAAAATTCGGCGAGTGATTTACAGAGTTCAGTTTTACCGACACCGGTTGGCCCGAGAAACAGAAAGGATCCATTGGGACGGTTGGGGTCGGCCAATCCAGCTCGGGAGCGGCGCACAGCATTGGAGACGGCGACGACGGCTTCGCTCTGACCCATCACGCGTTTGTGCAATGAGTCTTCCATACGCAGGAGTTTATCGCGCTCACCTTCGAGCATTTTCGAGACGGGTATACCGGTCCATTTGGAGACTACTTCGGCAATCTCTTCTTCGGTGACTTTATTGCGCAGCAGTTGGGTTTCCACTTGCTCTTGTTCGCCAGCACTGTCCAATTGTTTTTCCAGTTCGGGGATAACGCTGTATTGAAGCTCAGCCATTTTTTCCAGATTGCCTTCACGATGGGCGGCTTCAAGATCGACTTTGGCTTGCTCTAGCTCGGCTTTAATATGGGTTGCACCTTGCATCATGGCTTTTTCAGCTTTCCATATCTCATCGAGGTCGGCGTATTCCTTGCCGAGGGTGGCGATATCATCTTCGAGTTTTTTCAGGCGCTTGCGCGAGGCCTGGTCTTTGTCTTTTTTAACCGCTTCACGCTCAATTTTTAGCTGGATAAGACGACGCTCAAGGCGGTCCATGGCTTCCGGCTTGGAGTCAATTTCCATGCGGATACGGCTGCCGGCTTCGTCGATTAGATCAATGGCTTTGTCGGGCAGCTGGCGGTCGGTGATATAGCGCTGGGAGAGTTTTGCTGCGGCGACAATGGCGCTGTCGGTCATCTCTACCCCATGGTGAACTTCGTAGCGCTCTTTAAGGCCGCGCAAAATAGCCACTGTATCTTCTTCGCTGGGTTCATCGACAAGGATTTTCTGGAAGCGGCGCTCTAGGGCGGCATCCTTTTCTATATATTGACGGTACTCATCCAAGGTGGTGGCGCCGACACAGTGCAGCTCACCGCGAGCCAATGCTGGCTTAAGCATATTGCCGGCATCCATGGCGCCCTCGGCTTTACCGGCGCCGACCATGGTGTGTATTTCATCAATAAACAGGATAATTTGCCCTTCCTGTTTGGAGAGGTCTTTAAGCACGGCTTTTAAACGCTCTTCAAAGTCGCCACGGAATTTTGCACCGGCCAGCAGTGCACCGAGGTCTAGCGTCAGGACGCGCTTTCCTTTGAGTCCCTCTGGCACTTCGCCATTGACGATACGCTGGGCCAAACCCTCGACGATTGCGGTTTTACCGACACCGGGCTCGCCGATCAGTACTGGGTTATTTTTCGTGCGGCGCTGGAGTACCTGAATGGTGCGGCGGATTTCATCGTCGCGGCCAATCACTGGATCGAGCTTGCCGGACTCGGCGCGTTCGGTAAGATCGATAGTGTATTTATCCAGGGCTTCACGCTGACTTTCAGCGTCGGGGTCATTGACCGTATCGCCGCCGCGCAATGATTCAATGGCTTCTTTGGCTTTGTTGATATCACCAAATTTTTTCAGGGTTTTACCCACTGTGCCTTTATCTTCTAGGGCGGCTACCAATACTATTTCACTAGAGATAAATTCGTCGCCCTTTTGCTGGGCTGCGCGATCGGCCATATTGATCAGCCGTCCAAGATCTTGGGAGAGGTTGGCCTCACCAGTTGGCGAGGTGACTTTAGCCAGCTTATCGAGCTGCGTATTTAGCGCTGCCTGAAGGCCGCTAACATCAAAGCCTGCGCGGTTGAGGATGGGGCGAATACTTCCACCCTGCTGATTGAGTAGCGCCAGCAACAGGTGGACTGGCTCTATGGCTGAGTGATCGTTGCCTACAGCGATTGACTGGGCATCTGCCAGTGCGCTCTGCAATTGGTTGGTCAGTTTATCGATTCGCATTATTCGCCCCTGTAAAATATTTTCTTGTTGCCTAATAGATTATTTGGGGACAGCTGGAAGATTTTCAACGGCAGTTTTAATCTGCTTGATTAAGATCATGGGCTTCCAGAGTAGAAGCCAAGAGAGGATATCGCGGGTTGTGCCCGTGAGTGCGCTACTGAGCGCGCTGCTGGGATATCGTCAGTTCGAGGTTTTTTTGCTTATCGCCAATAGTAATAATATCGCTGAGCACTTCCCAATCACCCTCCTGGGGGGATGCAGTTCCAGTCGTGGATAGCCTGGCTATGACACGCACCTCTCCTGCACTGGAAAGGTTGCGGCCAGCCATCAGCGCGTCGTTGTCACTGAGAAGGATGTTGCTCGGCAGTTGGCTGGCAACAAGTTTGCGCGCGGCAATTGGCATAGGCGGACCATCCGCTTCAATAACCGCGACAAAGACCATTTGATCTGCAGAGTGCTGGATATCTTTGTCGATGCTTAGGGCAATAGCCAATTGCACTGCCGCTGTATCGCCCATCAATTGACGGGCTTTTTGAATGCCGTTTTGCAGCGCTTGCCAGTCGCCGCTGGCGGGATCCAGTTGCTGGGCTGCGCCCTGCCAGAAGGTGATTGCCAGTTTGTAGTCTTGGCTTTCAAAGGCTTGAATCCCTTTTAAGCCAAGCACTGTCTGATTGGAGGAGTCGACGGCAAAAGCATTGTCGATCGCTGCATTAACAGGCGGTGTAAATTGATTGCTCTCGGCAAAAAACAGTGCCTGGGCATACTGACCGAGCAGGTAGCTCTCGCGAGGTTCTATTCTTACTGTCTCGGAAAAATAATCGGCGGCGGCTGACATATCACCGCGGGATACTGCTTCCTGGGCCAAAATAGTCCAGTAATAAATATTGTTGGGGCGCTGGTTGACGCGCTCGCTGATCATGGCAATCAATTCGCTATCCCAGACCATCTCTTCACCGGCATTAACCGCCTGCCCCTGTTCTACAAGCTTTTCAGCGATCTGCTCGTCGAGGCTTGCACCGAGGCTCTGGTAGATCGAGATTGTTGCCAGGGGAATCATTATCAGCAGGATCGGCAGTATCCAAAGACCCTGGCTGCTGGTTGTATTTTCTGTTTTTACAGAAGCCGTATTACTCAGCAGTAGCTGCTCAGCTTCGGCGACCATGGCTGAAAATTGCTGCTGGCTAATTTCACTGCGCTCTAGCTGCTGCTGATACTGTCGCTGTTGATCGCGGAAGATATCGATATTGGCCTGTTCAGCCTGGCTGTGCTGGTTTGATTCGATACTTTTTCGAGAGACAAAGGGATAGACCAGAAATGCTCCGGCGAGGATTAGAATTACTGTTATTCCCAGCCATAACGTCATCAATTGGAATCTCCATTGGTGTTTTTCAGCAGCTCACGCAGACGTTCTTGGTCTTGCGCACTGACTGGCGCTTTATCAACTGCGGTGGTTTTCTGGCGCTGGAAAATACGCACTAAAATCAGCAGGCCTATCAGCAGTAAAACGATCGGCGCAAGCCACAGCGCCCAGGTATTTTGCTTAACCTGGGGTCGATAGAGAATAAAATCCGAGTAGCGATCGCTGAGGTAGGTTTTAATCTCAGCGTTGCTCTTGCCCTCTTCCAACAGACGCTGCACCTGACTGCGCAGATCCACAGAGATCGGCGAGTTGGAATCGGCGAGATTCTGGTTCTGGCACTTGGGGCAGCGCAGTTCTTGAATTAATTGCTGGTAGCGCGGGCGCAGGGATTCATCGGAAAAATTGACCACATCGACGCCGGCAATCAGGTCGCAGGAGATCAATAATAAAAACAGGAAACCCAACTTATTGATCATTGGCTTCGTCCACTAGCTGCTTGTAGAGATCACGGAATTCTTTATTCCAGATACGCTCGTCGACAACACCGACGCGGCGATGACGAATAATACCTTTGGCATCCACCAGGTAGGTTTCCGGTGCGCCATAGACGCCGAGATCGATACCCAGGGTTCCGCGGGGATCAAAAATAGTGAACTGATAGGGGTCACCGCGTTCAGCCAACCAGTCTTTTGCCAGTATTCGATTATCTTTGTAGTTAAGACCAATTATCGCCACGCCCTGCTCGGCGAGGCCATTTAAATAGGGGTGTTCAATACGGCAGGCAAAACACCAGGTGGCCCAGATATTGACCAGAACTACCTGACCATGCTCACTGTCGCCGCGAAAGTCTGCTGTGCTCAGTTGGCGCTGAGGATCCTTGAGTTCTTCCAGGGCAAATTCCGGGAAAGGCTGACCGACTAAGGCTGATGGCAGCTCTTGGGGGTCTTTACCCAGGCTGGAAAACAGAAATGCGCCCAGTGCGATACAGATCAGCAGTGGCACAAACAGGGTTAGTCTATTCATAGGGCGGTTGCTCCCTGCTTAGTGGCGGCTGCGCTGCTTTGACGGCGTCGGCGACGATAGCGCTTATCCATTACCGCCAGCAATCCACCGAGGCTAATCAAAATACCACCGAGCCAGATACAGCGCACAAAGGGTTTTACATGCAGACGGATCGCCCAGGCATCGCCTTTTAAGGGCTCACCGAGAGAGACATAGAGATCGCGACTAAGGCTGCCATCTATATCCGCTTCGGTCATCACCTGATTGCGGGCGCTGTAGTTGCGTTTTTCCGGATAGAGCACAGAGATTTTCTGGTCGTTCTTGAACACCGATATCTGTCCGCGGCTGGCCGTATAGTTTGGCCCCTGAACATTGTCGAGACGATCAAAGTGGAATTTATAACCGGCAACTTCCTGACTGTCGCCAGGGACCATACGCAGATCTTTCTGCACATCGTAGACCGAGCTAAGGCCAACACCCAGAGCGCAGACGGCAATGCCGATATGGGCGCAGAGCATGCCCCAGTAGCTGGCGGAGAGTTTTTTAATATTGCCAATCGCAAAGCCACCATTGCTAAGCTTATCCCAGAGATCTTCGAGGCTCATACACACAACCCAGGAGCTGGCCCCAAGGGTGATCACGGCGGTCATTGAGTAGCTTGACCAGGAGACTTCCTGAGCAAAAAAGTGCGCCAAAAACAGTGGCAGTACCAAGCCTGCAATCAGGCTGATCATCACTGGTAGTGCGCCCTTTTGCAGAAGAAGCTGGGCATCGGTTTTTTTCCAGCGGGCAAATACCGCGAAACCCATGGCGATCATTAAACCGAGCGTCAGGGGCACAAAGAAGAAGTTAAAGTACGGCGGGCCTACGGAGATTTTGCCCATATCCAGAACATCTGCAATCAGCGGATAGAGGGTGCCGACGAGAATCATCGCTGTGGCTGTGACCAGCAATATATTGTTAAACAGCAGATGTATTTCTCGTGACCAGCTACTGTAGCCTGCGGTCTCTTGCAGTCCCTTTTGGTTCTGGTTCTGCATATCTGGTCCGCGCAGGGCAAATAATAGCAGCGAACCGCCGACCACCAGACCTAAGAAGGCAAGAATAAATACACCGCGCTCGGGATCACTGGCGAAAGCATGCACTGAGGTCAGTACCCCAGAGCGCACCAAAAAGGTTCCGAGCAAACTTAGGGAAAACGCCAGGATTGCCAGCAGCAATGTCCAGCTGCGGAATACACCGCGCTTTTCCGTGGCGGAGATGCTGTGGACCAGGGCAGTACCCACCAACCAGGGCATAAACGAGGCATTTTCGACCGGATCCCAAAACCACCAGCCGCCCCAACCCAACTCATAGTAGGCCCACCAGCTGCCGAGGGTGATGCCGATAGTCAGAAATACCCATGCGGTATTGATCCAGGGTCGTGACCAGCGCGCCCAAGCACTGTCGAATTGCCCGCCGATTAGCGCGGCGACGGCAAAGGCAAAGGGCACAGAAAAACCGACATAGCCCATATAGAGCATCGGTGGATGAATAATTAGGCCAATATCCTGCAACAGTGGGTTTAAGTCACCACCTTCAACTGGAGAGAATGGCAGTATGCGGGCAAAAGGGTTGGAGGTAAGCAGTAAAAACAGCGCAAACCCCACTGCGATAGCACCGAGAATCGACAGTACCCGCGCGGATAAAACCAGTGGCAGATGGCGGCTGTAAATTGCCACCGCAGCAGACCAGCCAGCCAGTATCAGAGCCCAGAGCAGTAGCGATCCCTCGTGAGCACCCCAGACGGCACTAAATTTAAAGTGATCGGGTAGCAAGGTGTTGGAGTTGTTGGCGACATACTGCAGGGAGAAGTCATCCTGCAGAAAGGCGCTGGCCAGGCAGGCAAATGACAGCGCTAAAATCACAAACTGGCCGAGTGCAAGCGAATGGGCCAGACGCATCCAGGAGCGGTATCCGGCAAATGAACCAACCATGGGCACAATTGCCTGAATCACGGCCAGACAGAGTGCGACTATCAGTGCGCTATGACCCAGCTCTGCTGTCATTTTGTGCCGTCCATAGTGTATTTTTTCTCACCATCAAGCTCTTTACTACGCCCTTCACTAAGCCCTTCACTACGGTCTTCTTTAAGCGCTTCCTGCTTGCGCTGATAAGCTTCATTCATGGCATCGGCGACTTCTGGCGGGGTGTAGTTTTCGTCATGCTTAGCGAGTATCTGGGTAGCCTGCAAAACTAAATTGTCATCAACTTTCCCTGAGGCTATGGCCGCTTCACCTTCGGTAAATAGATCGGGCAGTATGCCGGTGTATTCGACGGTCAGGTTGTCTACACCATCGGTAATTTGAAACTGCACCCAGAGTGAATCGTCGGCACGTTTTAAGCTGCCATCAACGACCATACCCCCGGCACGCAGATAAATATTCTGCGGGGCTTCACCGGACACAATCTGTTCTGGGGTATAGAAGAAGTTGCCGTTTTCCCGCAGCATATAAAGCACTAATCCCACAACTATACTGGTGGCGACAACAATTAATATAACCAGCTGTAGACGCTGTTTGCGCAGTGGATGCATTAGCTCTCTCTCTGAGTATTTATCGAGGTGGACTGGCGAGCGCGCTCGCGGAGAATATCTCTGGCGACTTCTTTAAGCAGTGCCCGGCGACTGAGTATAGGCGCCACTATCAACCAGGCTAGAACCAGCAGTGAGATAATCACTGCCGACCAGACATAGATACCGTGGCCGTCCATTGCTAGTAAGTCTTGAAAACTCGCAAAGTACATAGTCATGACCTCGCCTCCGGCTCTATCAACTCACGCACCCAGGCAGTTTTGCGTTCGCGACGCAGTATTTCGCTGCGGGTGTGCAATATCAGCGCCACGGCGTAAAACAGATAAAACCCGACAATCATTACCAGCAGTGGCAGAAACATATCGATATGCATGCTCGGTGCGGAGGTTAATTTAATAGTGGCGGGCTGATGCAATGTGTACCACCAGTCCACCGACTTATAAATAATCGGAATATTCACTGTGCCCACCAGGGCGAGGATGGCGCCGGCTTTACTGGCGGCATCGATACTGTGGTAGGCGTACTGCAGGGCCATCACACCCAAATACAGAAATAGCAGTATTAACATCGAGGTGATGCGCGCATCCCAGACCCAGTAGGTGCCCCAGGTGGGCTTGCCCCAGATAGCCCCGGTTATCAGGGCAATAAATGTCAGCGCGGCACCAATTGGCGCGGCGGATTTCATCACCATATAGGAGAGCTTCATTTTCCAGATCAGGCCTACGGCTCCGGCAATGGCCATGATGTAGTAGCCGGCAAGGGCTAAAAATGAGGCTGGCACATGAATATAGATAATTCGAAAACTGTTGCCCTGCTTGGCGTCCGCAGGGGCAATTGCCAGGCCCCAAACCAGTCCACTGATCAGTACCGCTGCCGCGATCAGGGCGAGCAGGGGCAACCAGCGCGTGCTGGTCTGATAAAACCAGCGCGGTGATCCAAGACGGTGAAACCATTGCCAACTCATATCTTTTCCTTTCTCTAATTGGCGCTAGTAATGCGCAGCGCACCGGCCGCAGCCAGTGGGCAAAGTGCAACAGAGGCGGCAAATAGCGCCCCCAGTATGGCCAGTGGTGGCAGCCAGTTAAGGCCATCAATGGCATAGGTGACCGTGGCTGTGCCAAAAATAATCACTGGCATATACAGCGGAATAACCAGTAGAGACAGCAACAGACCGCCTTTGCGCAACGAGACGGTTAAGGCTGCTCCCACTGCGCCGGTGAGACTTAAACAGGCGGTGCCAAGTGCAAGACTACCGAGCATAGGCAGATAGCCCGCCGTCGGCAGTGACAGCATCAATCCCAACAGGGGTGAAGCCAGTGTCAGGGGCAAGCCTGTGGTCAGCCAGTGGGCAGTAATTTTACCCAGCACTGGCATTGGCAGTAACTGTGGGGTTATTAACAGCTGCTCCAAGGAGCCATCCTGATAATCACTGGCAAATAAGCCATCGACAGATAATAGCGTGGCCAATAGTGCCATTACCCAGATCATGCCTGCGGCAATTTCTGCCAGCTGTGCAGACTCGGGACTTAGGCCGAGGGGAATCAGGGTCGAGACCATCACAAAAAATATCAGCGGGCTGGCGGCTTCACCGCGACGGCGATAGGCCAGTAACAGGTCGCGCTTTAACCATGCGCTGTAACCGCTGTTGATTGAATGGGCCATTATGCCGCCTGCCCCAGCTGCGAGCTCAGGCTGTATTTACGCAGGTTGTTAAGGCTCAGATCTTGATGACTGGTCAGCACCACTGACCCGCCCTGATTGAGGTGTTCTTGCAGACGCTGTTCGAGGAAACTGACGCCCTGCTTGTCGATAGCGGTAAAAGGTTCGCCGAGGTACCAGAGCGCCGCTTCACTGATCAGCAGTCGCGCCAGTGCCACTCGCCGGTGCTGACCGGCAGACAGTGCATAACAGGGAATATCGCCGTAACCGGACAGACCTACGCCATCAAGGGCATCAGCGATTGTCAGCTGATTGGTTTTTACTGCGCTGTTAACCATCCAGCGCAAATTTTCCTCTGCGGTGAGGGTTAATTTTACTGCCGGTTGATGACCGATATAGAGCATATCGGAGAGATATTGATAGCGGCACTTGGATAGGGCTTGACCCTTGTAGAGGATGCTTCCAGCGCTGGATTGTAAAGCTGTTGTCAGCAGGCGCAGCAATGTGGTTTTACCGCTGCCATTGGCGCCTTCAATCTGCAGTATTTCGCCACAGCTGAGACTGAGGTTAATATTCTCAAGCACAGCGCTGTCGTCGCGCTCAAAGGCGAGATTCTCAACTTTTAGAAGGGCTGATTGCGACAACGGAAGTTCCCGGGCTCGATGAATTTTCTTGGGGGGCATTATGCCAAAAACACAGTGTAAATGTCGCTAAAAAATAGGCTCTTAACCTTGTTATGGGGTTTTTAGTAACAATGCCTTGCAGGATTTTAATCAAGGTCGTAGTTATAGTCCTGGGTCTGCCTGTTGATCCACGAAGCTTCGAGCCTTTGTTCAAGGCGGCGGCGCGCTTCATGATCGAGCTCTTCATCGCGTCGTTGAGGGCCCGAAGCACCCTCAGCATCTTCATACCCGTTGTCAGTATTCAAATTATTATCCATCATTACTCACCTTCGACAGCCTATAATCAAGTAACAAAAAATCAGTAAATTTACCCTTTTACGGTCGAACCAGTTGTCATAGACCATGCGTATACAAAATTTAGTGAAACCAGTGTTTTAAGAGAGTGCTTTAACCAAGTGTTTTAATCTTTTTTGAGGAGAACAATTTTGCATAACAAGCCGGCAAATACACCGATTATCGCCCCCTTCTTCTGTGCTTTACTGACATTCCTGTCAATTTTTCTCGCGGGGATTATTGCAACAACCAGCCATGCCCAAGAACAGACCGCAACCTTTGCCGGCGGTTGTTTTTGGTGCTCAGAAAGTGATTTTGAGAAACTCGATGGGGTTATTGCCGTTACCTCTGGCTATATTGGCGGACAGTTAAAAAATCCGACCTACAAACAGGTGTCATCGGGTAAAACCGCACATACCGAGGGCGTTCAAATTATTTTTGATAGCCAAATAGTCAGCTATTCAAGTCTGCTTGAGTATTTTTGGAAAAGTATCGATCCGATTGATGCTGGCGGACAATTCTGTGATCGTGGCCAGCAGTATCGCAGTGAAATTTTCTATCACGACGAAACACAGAGGGAGGCTGCAGAAAAGTCTCTCCAAGCACTGGATAAAAATGCCAGCCTGGGCGCGCCAATAGCGACAAAAATCACTGCGGCAAGTACCTTCTATCCGGCAGAGGATTATCATCAGGATTACTATTTAAAAAACCCCATACGCTACAACTATTACCGCTGGGGCTGCGGCCGCGACAAGCGGCTGGAAGAGCTGTGGGGGACGGTTGCTGAGGATAACTAGCCGCTAAATCTAGTGCACGACCAGCACATCGCCGAGCACATGGTGGATGACCTTTTCGGAGGTGTTGCCAAATAGTTTCGCGGCCACCTTACCCGGCAGACTGCGGGCTGCAGCGCTACCTATCACCAGTACACCGCTGGCGCCGACGGCATCGGCCATTTCGCTATCGACAAAGCCGGTTCTAACCTCGGTTAAATCCGCTTCAATACCTATTTTATCCAGGGATTCATTGAGTATCTGCTCGGCACGCTCGAGGGCTTCCTCACCCAGATCTGCCAGTGCATAGGGAAACTGACCGGGCATGGCTGGAACCGGTGCGACCATCGCTTGGGAGTTTAACCAGTCGGGAATTACCGAGACCACATGCAGCTCCACCCCCAGAGCCTTTGAGAGATCCCTGGCCTTTAACAGAACTCTCTCACCCAGCTGGCGGTGCTCTGGGCTCTCTTCTAGGGTGCTAAAGGCGGCGACGACCTTGTCTATATGCTCAGCCGTATCATTGACCAGCCACACCGGGCAATTGGCTTCACGAAGCAGATGCCAGTCTTCGGGCGTATGCAGAAATTCGGCTATACGGGAGTGGCGATGAACAGCTTTGACAATAAGATCTGCGGCGATTTTTTTCGCTTCAACCACCACACTGAAATGCCAGCGTCGCCCCCAGTGCATAGTCGATGAGAAGCGATCACCAAACTTGTCGGTCAGCACCCGCAACCTAACCTCGGCCTCATCCAAGATCGCCTGCTTGACCTCGGCATAATTATCAAAGCCAACATAGCGATTCAGCTCTTCTATGGAATCGTAGACCACCATAAACAGGTGGATATCGCCGCCATTGGCTGTGGCTACCTGAACCGCCTGCCCGAGAACATGTTCATCGCTATTAGATCCATCCAGAACTACCAGTATATTTTTCATTCCTCGCCCCCGCGACTGAGGTTATTTAGACAATATTTGAAGTGTAGTCGGCAAACTCCAGCTCGGTGATAAGCCAGTAAAAATCAAAGTGATGTAGATCAACTCAACGTCTATACTTGTGATTGAAGGGCTTGCTTCGGGATTTAGGAATTTAATTTATTAAGGATGATATTTTGAAAAACATAGAGAATGTCTATACCAATCCGGTCAGCTGTCGCGACTGTCGAATGAACAGTTTGTGTATTCCTCTATCACTGAGATCAGACGAGCTGTACAAACTGGATCAGATTATTCAGCGCGGCAGCCCCCACCAGGCGAGACATGCAGTTTTTAACAGCGGTGATAAATTCACAGCTGTCTACGCCGTTCGCAGCGGTTCGATCAAGTCATTCTGTATCGACGATGACGGCAGAGAACAGGTGACAGGCTTCTATCTGCCCGGAGAGATTTTTGGCTGGGATGGCCTTGCCGAAAACTATTATCAAAATACAGCCATAGCACTAGAAACCACCTCGGTCTGCGAAATACCCTACAACCAGTTGGAGCTTCTCCGGGCAACCATTCCCTCTATCCACAAACATATGATGAGACTGATCGGCAGAGAGATTAGCGCCGATCAAAAACTCATCGCAATGCTGGCGGGGCATTCCGCTCATCAACGCCTGGCCAGCCTACTGCTGAGTATCTCTGCCCGCCTCGCCCAGCAAAAGCTCTCATCCACCCGCTTTCGGCTGCCGATGTCCCGCGGCGAGATCAGCAACTATCTGGGCCTGACGGTTGAAACGGTCAGTCGCGGCTTTAGTCACTTCCAGAGAATGGGCTATCTGCTAGTCAATAAGAAAGAGATTGAGCTGATCGATAAATCTGCGCTCGAACAGCTGATTACAAACCCCGAGGAATTTGTATAACCTTCCTACACAGGTATTGCCTGCACCGGTATTGATTGAGGTGAACTGCGGCGCGTCTTACAATGCGGTTAATTTAGTGCCATAAAAATAACCAGCTAAAGCAAAAGCATTGGAACCCCGGATGAAAATCTATCGAGTCGGCGGCGCCGTTCGCGACAAACTACTTAACTATCCCAGTGATGAAAATGACTGGGTTGTGGTTGGCGCAACCCCGCAGAAAATGGTCGATCTCAACTATGTTCCTGTAGGCAGTGACTTTCCGGTTTTTATTCAACCGCAGACCGGCGAGGAATACGCTCTGGCGCGCACTGAACGAAAATCCGGCCACGGCTACCAGGGGTTTACCTTCCACGCCGATGAAGATATCAGCCTGGAAGAAGATCTGGTGCGCCGCGACCTGACCATCAATGCCATGGCTGAAGATGAGGACGGTTCGCTTATCGATCCCTACGGCGGTCAACGCGACCTCAGCGACAAACTGCTTCGTCATGTCTCCGATGCCTTTACTGAAGATCCCTTAAGAGTACTGCGCGTAGCGCGCTTTGCCGCTCGCTACCATCACCTCGGGTTTACCATTGCTCCGGAAACTTTGGCTTTAATGGCGTCGATTACCGCCAGCGGTGAGCTCGGCTACCTGGTTGCTGAGCGGGTCTGGAAAGAGACCGAGCGCGCCCTGGGTGAGCGATCACCGGATATTTATATTCAAACCCTGCGCGACTGCGGTGCACTGAAAGCCCTGTTCCCGGAAGTTGACTGTCTATTTGGCGTAGCCCAACGTGCGGATTTTCATCCGGAAATCGACACCGGCATCCATATATTGATGGCACTGCAGCAGTCGGCGAAACTCTCGGATAACAGTGTTATTCGCTTTGCGGTTCTGGTTCATGATCTCGGCAAGGGGATTACCCCGGAGCATATTTTACCTAGCCACTCCGGGCATGAAGCCCGCGGTGTAATCCTGGTCGACAGCCTCTGTGATCGCCTAAAAGTACCCAATCATTTTCGTCAGCTGGCTCTGGCGGTGACCGAATATCACCTGATGTGCCACAAGGCACTGGCGCTGGAGCCAGAGTTAATTCTGGAACTCTTAAAAGGTATCGGCGCGCTTAAATCCAGGGATAAACTCGAAGACTTTATTCTCTGCTGCGAAGCCGATGCCCGCGGTAGAACCGGCTTTGAGGATCGCGACTATCCATCTGCGGACTATCTGCATGCCGCGCTCAGCAAAGCTAACGATATCAGCATCGCCGATCTGGTGAAATCCGGTATTGAGGGCGCAGAGATTGGTCGCCAATTGAGTCTGCGCCGTATTGCCTGCATTGCAGAATTAAAACAAACCTACAACGCGAGCTAACTTTCTATGGCGAATATCGATAAAGATTCAACCCCAGTTGTTTTAATCACTGGTGCAGCCAGACGAATAGGTGCCGCCACAGCTGAGCTTTTCCACAGTGCCGGCTACCAGGTCATTATCCACTTCAACCGCTCCGCCACCGATGCCGATAGACTCTGCGAAAAATTTAATCGCCTGCGCGACAATAGCTGCCTGTTGGTTCAGGCCGATCTCAATGATATGAATGGGCTGCAAAAAATTATTGATCTGGTGGATTCACTGGGTCGTTTGGATGTATTGATCAACAACGCCTCGAGCTTTTACCCAACACCTCTCGAGGGCTGCAATGATCAGCAGTGGGATGACCTGATTAACAGCAATCTCAAAGGGCCGTTTTTTCTGTCCAAAGGGCTGGCCCCCCAGCTGCAAAAAAGCCATGGCAGTATTGTCAATATCTCGGATATGCACGCGCGACAGGCGCTTAAAAATCACCCTATCTACACGGTCGCCAAGGCCGGCAATATCGCTATGACCAAATCTATGGCGCTGGAACTGGCACCCAATGTGCGGGTTAACAGTGTTGCCCCAGGGGCGATTCTCTGGCCCGAACATGAGCAGGACGACACCAGCAAGCAGGATTCAGTGTTGAGCAAGGTGCCGATGGGACGTTTGGGCTGTGAGGCGGATATTGCCGAGACGGTGTTTTTTCTGGCGGTGAATGCGAGCTATATGACCGGCCAGACTATTGCTGTGGATGGTGGCAGTTCAAATAGCCTTTAACAGGGAGATCAGCCCATCCGTGACTCACTAATAACCTTAGGCTTTGAACTGATCGATAGTAAACAAAAACTAACCGCCTTTAACTATAAATACACTTAAAAAGCCCCTTAAGCAGGGAAGACACTCCGAACTCTTGCCGCTTACATTCTGATTAAAACACGCAATCTATCAGCCTGCGCCTAGAAACTTAAAATCAGGGTGGATTGAACGCGGCTTAGAAGAGAAGCTTCGTAAATACAAAGTCAGCTAAACTCATTGTTCAATAAGTTAAAATGATCCGAAACACCGGCACTACCAAATAACTTAGCCTGTAAGCATACTTTGACATTGCACAGGAAAAGCGCTTCAATAACATCCTAAAAAAATTCATACTTGCAACTACTATTTTGTGACACAGGGCTCCTTTCTATAAGCCCCCAACGCACATAAATTAAAGCATACAATCAATTCCGCTACATAACATCGGAAAAAAGGAATGCGACGGAATGGTGAAATTCACTTACTTTTACGCTCTTACTATTATTCTAATTGTTCTGGGTACTATTGAGACCGAACATTTTCCAATAATACTAACATTTGGGGCCTTAACGCTAAGTCACTTTCCAGCTTTACTTCCTGTCGCCATACAGCAAAAAGTCCTCCCTCAACCCAGCAAATTACTTTGGAAATATCCTGAGGTCCCAGTAGTTTTGTTGATCTTGGCATCCTGGGTCATGATCACACTTATAACAAGTGACTGGTTGGAGTCAGCTTTAACTGGCTTTCTGTCAATAATCTCGATAGGGGCATCCTATGTGGCAGTTAGACTAATAAATCACCTACCAGGTCTATCCAAAAAGACTTTTTCATTCCTGCCAAATTTTAATATAGAACCCTACTTAAAACTTAGAAATCGTGGGCTATACTTGCTCAGAGGTATAGCAACTCTAATGTCTTTCACTTTTGCATCTCTGATAGTTTTTGGACAACCTGAACTAATCATCTCATTTTTACTCTTCATCACCCTATTATTGTCCTTACTCACACTTACTTTTTTCAGTCGCCGGTTTGGGTTATCCATAATACGTAGAGTAAATAAGTTCTCAACCCAAATGGTTACAAACAGCCTTGGAAAAAATCCTCCCAATACGGCAATACACTATTCGTGTCCCTCAAAAAGTAGTCATGAAAATATATCAGACCTCCTCAAAACGCTGGCTGGTGAAAATATCATACCGGCAGTAATAGCCCGCGAACGTCACTCAATGAATGCTCTAAAAAGACAGACCTCTTCGAATCTATGGCACTGTGCAACAATGAACCAATTAGATCAACTTGCCCAACCTTGCTTCGATGCTATTTTCTATGTCAACGATGCACCTAAAAATAGTCATTGCATTCGTTTCGATCAATATAAACACATCCTTATACCTACGGGTGAACTTGCGTCAGCAGCGAAACTTGACAGGAATTGCGAAATCTACAGTGCAATTATAGCCCCCTCCCTTGAGAAGGCTAAAGAATGGCGCAATGCTGCGACGGATAATCTCGCTAAATTGATTTTGACTGTTGATAGTTACAATACTGATGAATTTAAGTTTGATAAACCCTCACGGTACCCTCCACTAAAACCCACAATGACATTATATTTGGATAATCTTGAAGCGGATGCAACCAAAATCATTAAACTGATGAACTCTGTATTAGACAATAAAGTTGCATACATTGAACTCTGGCTCCCCGACATACAAACACCACCTTCTAATAAAAAGCTTGAAAATATCCTTTCAGCATGGCGAGATCAAAGAGGTGAGTATGCCGGCAAAGAAAATTTCGAGTTTAATCTGTCAATCAAAATTGGCTCAGCTGTAGAGGCAGCGAATGCTGGTGACTACCTTATAATTCATCGCGAAAGTGAATTAGCGGAACTGCAAAAAACTGCAAAACCGCTACTTTGGGCCGGTGATGGACCTCCACCACCAAATACCATAGAACTAGGCTACTCCTCTAGCGACTTGTCAATTTGCCTTGATACAGCATTGCGATCCTTGCTTGACATTAAAGAAGCTAATTGCAATACGCACTTTGACAACTGGGCCGACCTGGTAACCGAAGTATGCTCGAGCAATAAAGGATAAACAAGCGCATGATATTAACAGCCATATTGACAATTATCTTTTTGTCTTCGCTGCTCTTCCTTGAGCGTTATGAGAAAGAGGGCTTAAAGGTTACACAGGTCTCGTCATTCCCGGAAACTGACTTTGCTCGACATGAACTTAGTAAAATTGTCCGAATTTTTGTGCTAGTAGCCGGCCTCATTTTTATGTTGACGATTTGGCTACTCGACCTAAACTCATTAGTTGGTATTTTTGCCATTCTGATATTAATCATCACACGTATATCCTTGGCTTGGCAGACAATATCAGGGGCAAAATTGACAATGCCAACAAGATTGCTTGAAGCGCTAGACCATCCCGAATTAGCTTCAACCAAAGCTGCATTTTATTTCTCGGGGGTTGGACACAAAACTGCATGGCATTTTCACATGTGGGAAGCTTACCTAAATCAGACCGAAAAAAATCTCCTTTTAATCCTTCGTGAGCGTTCGCACTTCAATACTGAGCGTGAATTCGGTAACAGCGTTACGATTTTGGTTCCAAATTCAAAAACTCTTAAATTGATCGACAACATTCTAGAGAAAAAACTTTCGTCGGTTTTTTATGCTAATAACAGCATGCATAACTCTACTATAGTTAAAAGACTTAGTAATTTAAAGCACGTTCAGCTTTTGCATGGGGATAGCGATAAACCACCTTCATTCCATCCAACAGCAAAATTTTACGACTACCTTTTTGTGGCAGGCCAAATGGCGATTGATCGCTATCAAATTCATGATATAGATATCCCCAAAGATCGTTTTCGTATAGTCGGTCGCCCACAGGTCGATTCAATCAATACTGATCAAAATCTACCCACTAAAGAAGGTATTCGAAATATTGTTTACATGCCTACCTGGCTTGGTTTTTTTGATGATACACAGTTTTCATCTCTAGATAGGGCTGTAAAATTGATAAACGAAGTATTGGATTCCCATAAAAACATTCTACTTCACTTCAAGCCGCATCCATTGTCTTACAAATCTTCTCAGTGGCCAATACTTCAACAGCATATTAAAAAAGCTCTTAAAAAGCCCCGCAGCAGCGGAAGTTCTGGGATTTATTGCAGTACGGAAATGCCTGTATTTGACTTATATAATACGGCTGACTTGCTAATTACCGACATTTCATCAGTCATGATTGACTACCTGTACTCTGGAAAACCGCTTTCTGTAGTTATGCCCACAGGCTTGATGTTAGGTGACTGCAAACAGTATCCCTCCCTAGCCGCGAGTTATAATATTGAACCTGATTTATCAAACCTGCCAGATATCCTCGAATCTGCTCTTCATGAAGATCCAAAAATGAAAGATAGACTTGAAATTCGCCAATATGCATTTGGTGATTTTGGGCGCACAGCTGGTGAGGCATTCGAGGAGGCCTGCAGGGAGGTTATTTTCCATGAGGCTGGAAATTAGGCACAAACCTAGATTATTTTCACCAAACCCTTAATAAGATCACCCTACCTAAGGAGTCCACAAGGCCAGTTTGTGCTTAATTTCATGCTCCTTGGCTTTGCCCAAGTGTTCCAGTGCTTCAGGGCTTGCCCCTGGATATTATCCACCTCGAGATCGTTAACCAGAGTTGATAGGGAAAAATTCTCTTCCACTTGCTAGTCTAGCCCTTCGACAATAATTCTAAATAGTCGATTATGAGATGCATCCTTGGTGCTAACTAACTGGGCAATCATCTCTGGGGCGAAAACCGGCTGATACAACAGCACTTTGCGATCAACTTTAACGAAGTCGGGCATGATCTTTTGCACCCTAAGCAGCGAACTATAGCCTGCGCCAAAGTCATCGATCGCTATCTGCAATATTAAAACTCTTACCCGAGGCGCTAAATTTAATAATTGGCTCGTAATAGACACCTGCTGAACTGAGTTGCCCAGTCTTTATGGAGATCATCGCTCTGACTGAAGGAGATAAATAGTTTGGGGTATTCTTTTTCCGAAAATTTTTTATCAGAGCTCTCTGAGAATAAAGCCGTTATAAGCATCCTTGCTTGGTGAAATTTTTTGTATTAGACCACCTCACCAGTGGTTCAAAACAGTATATATCTCTGTGAGGCACAGAAATAAATTACGGCTTTTAAAGCAAATAAATCAGCTTGCTGGGGTAATATTTTCACCGCACCAGATAAATTTAACTGGCCACAGATTTTGTTTGTCTTTATCAAATTCCTGCCAGTGCTGGGAGTAGCTCTGCCCCGTTACAGGGTGCTGAGTCTGCGCGGCTATTTCAGCAAGCGGCAGCAGTACAAAGGCATTTTTTAACACCTCATCGCGGGGCAACTGGATGCCGTCGATCTCTCCAGCGAAATCGTCGACCGTAAGAATATCTATATCCAGGCTGCGCGGACCAAATCGCGGACCGCTGCGATCGCGACCATTCTGGTCTTCAATTGCTTTGAGAATTTTCGATATCTGACCCACAGACAGCGATGAGTGGATACCGACCACCAGATTGTAAAAACTGTCCCCTTCAAAGCCCACCGACTCACTTTCGTAAACCGAGGATAACAACAACTCACCAAAGCTCTCAGACAACGCATCCAGCGCCGCAGTGATGCGCCGCTGGCGATTAATATTGCTACCCAGACTGAGATAGATCAGTGCCATTAGGGCTTCACTCCACGCTCGATCAAAATACCCACATCCTGGGAGCCCCTAAGGGCGCCGGGCTTGCTGACACGCAGCTTTAACCAGGGCACAGAAAACTCATTGGTGACTATGCCGGCGACTTCTTCCGCCATGCGCTCAACCAGTAAAAACTCACTCTCTTCAATAAACTTTATCAGTCGCTTGGCGATGGATTTGTAGTTCAGGGCATACTGAATATCGTCGGTTTCAGCGGCTTTGCGAATATCGTGGGCCATCTCCAGATCGAGGCTAACTATTTGCTTTACCTCGCGCTCCCAGTCGTAGATACCAATAATGGTCTCAATTCGCAGGTCTCTTATGTAGACAATATCCATCAAACTCTTTCCTGTGGCTGTATCAGTTGATCCAGTGGCCAACGCGGCGTTGCCGAGATTTCCAATTTATTTTTTTCACCGGCGAGCAAGCGCTGGCAGCCGGCGTAGGCAATCATCGCACCATTATCGGTGCAAAACTCATGGCGGGCATAGAATACTTTTGCGCTATCTTTAGCCAGAGCGACTTCGAGCTTGTTACGCAGTCGCAAGTTAGCTGAGACGCCACCGGCAATTACCAGGGTTTTCATGGCGGTCTGCTGCATGGCTCTGCGACACTTAATCACCAGCGTATCAACCACCGCCTCCTGAAACCCGGCACAGATATCCGCCATAGTCTGGTCGTCGGGCAGCACATCGTCGCCGCGATTTTTTTCGATTAGATTGCGGGTAAAGGTTTTTAGCCCTGAAAAACTAAAATCCAGACCCGGCCGATCAGTCATAGGTCGCGGGAAAGCAAAGCGTTCAATATTACCGGACTCTGCCATTGCCGCCAGTCGCGGCCCGCCAGGATATTCCAGATCAAGTAATTTGGCAGTCTTATCAAAGGCCTCGCCCGCGGCATCGTCAATCGACTCACCGAGCAGCTCGTATTCCCCAATTGCGGTCACAGAGACCAGCTGGGTATGCCCACCAGAGACCAGCAGGGCAACAAAGGGAAATGCCGGTGGATTCTCTTCGAGCATAGGTGCCAACAGGTGGCCTTCCATATGATGCACGCCCAGTACCGGTATTTTAAGGGTATAGGCCATTGCCGTCGCCACTGAACCACCAACCATTAGAGCGCCCATTAATCCAGGGCCAGCGGTGTAGGCAATACCATCGAGTTCAGCTTTGCTGATATTGGCTTCGTCGAGAACCTTTTCCAGCATAGGCAGTATCTTGCGCACATGATCTCGCGAGGCGAGCTCAGGCACCACACCCCCGTATTCAGCGTGGAGTTTGACCTGCGAGTACAGGGTGTGAGCCAATAGCCCACGCTCACTGTCATAGACAGCGACACCGGTTTCATCGCAGGATGTTTCTATTCCCAAAACAAGCATTTATTCTAGCCCTGAAGCGTAATTTTCGGACAATGGCAGCGTCTGCCAGAAGGCGTAACTTTAAACCCTCTGCAGCCCTGTGTGAACCGGTACTTTACCCAGAACCATTAAGCGGCGAAAAGCGTGCAAAAAGCTTTGCATCAATCAGGCTTAGTGTATAGACTACGCGCCCTTAAAGAGTCAGCTAAGAAATAGCTCTTAGCGACGGATCGTTTTAAACGATTTTATATATGACCATTTATATATAACCAATTAACAGGATTGATAATAGATGCCAAGCGTTCGACTTAAAGAAAACGAGCCCTTTGACGTAGCATTACGTCGCTTTAAACGTTCATGCGAGAAAGCCGGTATTCTGGCTAAAGTACGCAGCTGTGAGTTCTACGAGAAGCCCACATGGGAACGCAAGCGTAAAGCTGCTGCCGCTGTTAAGCGCAACCAGAAAAAAGTATCTCGCGAATCACGCAAGTTTACTCGACTCTATTAAGTTAAACTCTTTAATAAGAGAGTTAACTATTGAGTTAAAGCAAAGAGCGCCTGACCGGCGCTTTTTGTGTTTCTGGAAAACAAGAATTCCACTTCTATCGGAGAATTAATATGTCATTAAAACAGCAGCTCAAAGACGCTATGAAAGATGCCATGCGCGCCAAAGATAAAGAGCGCCTGGGCGCTATCCGTCTGATACTGGCAGAGATAAAGCGTATCGAAGTAGACGAGCGAATCGAGATTGATGACGCTCGTACACTGGCGGTACTGGATAAGATGGTTAAGCAACGCCGTGATTCCATCACCCAGTACGAAAGCGCTGGACGCCAGGAACTGGCCGATGTCGAAATCGCTGAGATTACGGTTATCCAGGACTTTCTACCCGCTGCATTAACTGAAGCGGAAATTGCCGAGCTTATTGCACAGGCTATTGCCGATACCGGCGCAGAATCAATGCGCGATATGGGTAAGGTGATGGGTATTATCAAACCTAAAATCCAGGGCCGCGCTGATGCTGGCGCTGTCAGTGGCTTGATTAAGAAAGCCCTTAGCTAATACAAAGCCCTTAGTTAAAAGCTCTTAGCCTATAAAGTAGTGATATTGAGCTTAACCTCAGTTCTACATTGTGGCGGCCAGAGAAAGCCTAAGCCCACTCTAACCTTCAACCGAAACTATGGATTACCTCTCTACTTTCATGATGTTTTTAGAAATCTGAAGGCGGGGTTTAGGCCTTTCTCGGTTTCGGCCGCCACAATCCAAATCCCACTCAATTTAAAAGAAAGTCCTTTGCTAATTAGAAAGCGAATAAACAAGCAGCAACCTAAGCTCTGGTTTATTTTCCCACCGAAGGCGTTACACTAGAGCAATCAAAAACAGAGCAATATAAAACCCCAATGGCCGGACGAATACCACAGACATTTATTGACGACCTGCTCGATCGCATTGACATAGTTGATGTAGTAAATGGTCGTGTCCCGCTAAAAAAGGCCGGTAAAAACTACAAAGCCTGCTGCCCCTTCCACGAAGAGAAAAGCCCCTCGTTTACCGTCGCCCAGGACAAACAGTTCTACTACTGCTTTGGCTGTGGCGCTGGCGGCAATGCCCTCGGCTTTGTTATGGAATTTGACCGCCTCGACTTTCTGCCCGCAGTGGAAATGCTGGCTAAAAATGCCGGCCTCGAAATTCCCCGCGAAGCGGCACAGGATGCCCAGGTCAGCAGACAAAAAGACAGCCTCTACTCAGTACTTGGCGAGTCAGATCAATACTTCCGCAAGCAGTTGCGCCAACACCAGGCCGCCGCAGGTGCCGTCGACTACCTTAAAGGCCGTGGTCTTAGCGGCCAGGTGGCCGGCCAATACGGCGTCGGCTATGCGCCCCCAGGATGGGACAACCTGCTAAAAGCGGTGGGCACAGATCCAGAGCGCATCGGCCTGCTCGATGAATCCGGCATGCTGGTTACCAAGCCCGAAGAGAAAAAACAGTACGACCGATTTCGTCACCGTATCACCTTCCCAATTCGCGATCAGCGCGGTCGCACCCTCGGCTTCGGGGGTCGAGTGCTGGATGACAGCACGCCAAAATACCTTAACTCCCCAGAGACACCAGTGTTTAGCAAGGGCAGAGAACTCTACGGACTCTACGAAGCGCGCCAGAAACTCAAAGAGATACCCTGCCTGATTATGGTTGAGGGTTATATGGATGTTATCGCCCTGGCCCAGTTTGAGATCAACAATGCTGTGGCCACATTGGGAACGGCGCTGACCGAAAGTCACCTGCACAAAATCTTCCGCTACACCACGGAGATTGTCTTTTGCTTTGATGGCGATAAAGCTGGCCGCAAAGCCGCCGCGCGGGCTCTGGAAACTGCACTGCCGGAGATGCGCGATGGCGTTTCCGCCAAGTTCCTGTTTCTGCCCGATGGCGAAGACCCGGACACCATGGTTCGGCAGCTTGGCAAAGAAGCATTTATGGAGCAGGTAAGCAGTGCCCTGCCGCTCTCGGAGTTTTTATTTGATCAGCTCAGTGATGGCATTGATGCCAGCACTGCGGATGGTAAGGCGCGGCTAAGTAAAGTCTGCGCACCGCAGATAAATCGCATTCCCCAGGGTGTGTTTCGACAGCTAATGCTCGAGGAACTATCCCGCCGCACCGGTATCTCAGCAGATAATTTGCGCGACTATGTGGCCACCCACAAGCCGCCCCAGCAGTACAGTGCCGAACCGAGCAGCCCGCAACTCCAGCAGCCCGAGCCATTCAGTGAGGAGCCACCAGAAATCTACGGCGGCGTGGATTACGAGCCCTACCCGGAAACCCCGACAGCTCGAACCAATAAAATTCGCCTGTCACCCGTAAAGTTTCTGACTGCTCTGCTGATCAATCACCCGCAGCTGGCGGAATATGTCGAAGATATTGAGATTCTCAGTGTCTCTGCAGATATCGATATGGCGATTTTTCTAAAAATTCTCGCGCTGATTAACAGTGAGTCCCAGTGCACTAAAACCTCGCATATCTTTGCTCGTCTGCAAGCCAAGCAAAGTGATCCCCAGGAGCTCCAGCTTCTCAAGACTCTGGCCGGCAGTGAGCTACACCAGCCACCCAAAGGCACTGGACGGGATGATGATCAGGAGTTTAATGACACCCTGGCCCATGTGATGCGCGATGCTTTTGAAGCCCTTCCCGGCGAAAGAAAAGCGACATTCTTGCTGTCTCAGGAAAGTCTCACCGAACGGCAAATTAAACAGCTGCTTAAAATTCATATGCAACTGGGCGATGACAGTCAAAATCTTGAATTAAAAAACAAGATAAAACAAAGACTTGTAGTCTAGTATAAGAAATTAAGCGTACATGCAATAATCCGCTAAATTACTTCAGACATGGGGTATATTTTCCGCTATAATTGCGCGCTATTTTTCAGCCTCAAAACAGTATTAGAAAACTATGACCGACGTTACTCAAAAACAACAATCCGGCATTAAAGATCTTATCGCTAAAGGTCGCGAACAACGCTACCTGACTTATGCTGAAGTAAACGACCACCTTCCCGAAGATATAGCCGATCCGGAACAGGTCGAAGATATCATTCAGATGATCAACGATATGGGTATCACCGTTTTTGAAACGGCCCCAGACGCTGAAACTCTGCTGATGCTTTCCGGAGACAACACACCCGACGAAGTAGCCGCCGCTGAAGCCGCCGCTGCCCTGGCATCGGTTGAATCTGAACAGCACCGCACCACCGACCCTGTGCGCATGTATATGCGTGAGATGGGTTCAGTTGAACTGCTAACCCGCGAAGGCGAAATTGAAATCGCCAAACGAATTGAAGAAGGTACCCGCGAGCTGATGGCGGCGGTTTCCGACTGGCCAACCACCGTTGGCACGATTATCACTGAATACGAGAAAGTCGAAGCCGGCGAGCGCAAGCTGGTCGATATTATCAGCGGCTACCTGAATCCTATGGAGCACGTTCCCTCAGCTCTGGCGCAACAGCAAGCTGCTGAAGCCCTGAAACTGGAGAATGGTGACACCGAGGAAGAGGACGAAGAGGAAGAAGAGCAGCACGAAGGCGGACTTGACCCGGAAGTAGCTTTCGAGCGTTTTGATGCCATTCGCAAGCAGCTCAAGAAAACCGAAAATTCGATCTCTCGCTATGGTCGCGACAGCGATTCCGGCAAGAAAAATATCGCCGAACTGGCCGATCTCTTCAAGTACCTGAAACTGACACCCCGTCAGTTTGATCCGCTGATTGGCAAAGTGCGCATCACCGTAGAGCGCGTTCGCTCTGAAGAGCGCAAGCTTATGCGACTCTGTATTCGCCTCGGCAAGATGCCTCGCAAAGAATTTGTCACCAAATTCCCCGGCAACGAAGCCAACCTTTCATGGGTTACCGAACTGGCCAAAGTCGACCAGCCATGGGCGGCTAAAGTTGCCGAACAGGAAATTGATATCCTGCGTTCACAGCGCAAGTTGGCACAAATTGAGAAAAACAGCGGCATGAACGTTGCTGCGATTAAAGATATCAACCGCCGTATGACCATGGGTGAAGCCATGGCCCGTCGCGCCAAGAAAGAAATGGTTGAAGCTAACCTGCGTCTGGTTATCTCGATCGCCAAGAAGTACACCAACCGTGGCCTACAGTTCCTCGACTTGATTCAGGAAGGTAATATCGGCCTGATGAAAGCGGTTGATAAGTTTGAATATCGTCGCGGTTACAAGTTCTCCACCTATGCAACCTGGTGGATTCGTCAGGCAATCACCCGATCGATTGCCGACCAAGCGCGCACCATTCGCATTCCAGTACATATGATTGAGACTATCAATAAGCTCAACCGTGTATCTCGCCAGATGCTTCAGGAAATGGGTCGTGAACCCTCTCCGGAAGAGTTGGCAGAACGTATGGAAATGCCAGAAGACAAGATTCGTAAAGTGCTTAAAATCGCCAAAGAGCCAATCTCCATGGAGACGCCCATTGGTGAAGATGAAGATGCCAGCATCGGTGATCTTATCGAAGATACCACTATCGCCCTGCCACTGGATGAAGCGACCAGCAATAACCTCACCGAGTCAACTCGTGATGTTCTGGGCAGCCTAACGGCAAGAGAAGCGAAAGTACTACGTATGCGCTTTGGTATCGATATGAATACAGACCACACGCTGGAAGAAGTCGGCAAACAGTTCGATGTAACCCGTGAGCGTATTCGTCAGATCGAAGCCAAGGCACTGCGCAAGTTGCGTCACCCGACCCGCTCGGATCATCTGCGTAGCTTTATTGACGAGTAAAACAATCCGTCATTTTGAACAGCGATGTAAGATCTAGAGGTCCTTCGCTTCGCTCAGGATGACAATTGGTTAGACGGTAAATCATGTAAGATTGTCGGTTTAAAAATTAAGACAGGATTTTTGTTGTTAGGCTAGGAGCCGCGCAGTAATGGGAGGGAGCATACATAAAGTATGTGACTGAGTATTACGAGCACGCGACGACGCATAACGGCAAAAAGACAACTTAAACGCCGAATTTTTGGCTTAGCGCAAGGCGCGTAATGAGCGATTGAAGGAACATACATAGGTATGTGACTGAGAGCGCGAAGCCGCGCAACGCCGCGATAAGCCAAAAAGGCAAGTTTAAAATTAAGGCAGGATTTTTGTTGTTAGGCTAGGAGCCGCGCAGTAATGGGAGGGAGCATACATCAAGTATGTGACCGAGTATTGTGAGCACGCGACGACGCATAACGACAAAAAGACAACTTAAGGGGCCCATAGCTCAGTTGGTTAGAGCAGTCGACTCATAATCGATTGGTCGTAGGTTCAAGTCCTACTGGGCCCACCATT
>Ga0115560_1000400_pt1 | contig 33830 bp, 27 predicted proteins | sample COGITO_mtgs_1105_5_FD_87278 | JGI IMG/M metagenome (GOLD analysis project Ga0115560, IMG submission 87278) | Pelagic marine microbial communities from North Sea - COGITO_mtgs_110509 | ecosystem: Environmental > Aquatic > Marine > Epipelagic | place: Germany:Helgoland, sampling site Kabeltonne... | reverse complement strand
TAGGAGGACAGACAAGGAAATGAGCAAACCAATGAAAAACTAAAACTATGGAAGTGTGGGCTTAAAGCTAATGCCGATAGTCTTAAGCTACGCTAGCCATTTGCTCATCTGAAAGTAACTGCATATTAAATAAGTTATTGGCGCCAGGGATGGCGTGCAAAATACTTTCAATCGTATTTTGGTACTTTTCCTCGCCCACTTTACTCAAATATTCGTGGATAGCTCTATTAGACACGTCCTGATCAAGCTCCTCTATCACCCAAAGCTCGGCAAGCACACCCGCAAAGGCAACACCATATTGAAGGTCAGAAAGATCGTGCGCTGGCGGTTCAGCAAATAACGCGTGACTGGCCTGAATAGCCTCCTGCAGAGCTACTGGTAGGTTCCAACGTTTTGCTAACAAGGCGCCAATCTCGGCATGATCGATTCCAAATGCGCGCAATTCTAACTCGACCAAGTCAAAGTGACTGCGGGCCGAGCTCACCAACTGCCCGTACTTAGGACCAATGGTCGTGAGCAGCACTAACATACCGATATCTTGTAGCAGCGCTGCAACAAATAAATCTCCGCGCGACGCCACATTAAGGTCGCCATACATTTCATTCGCGGCAATCGCACTCAAAACACTTTTTCGCCAAAAAGTATCGTAATCAAACTCATATTTCTCTGTATCGCGCAAAGAATCAACAATCGCAATGCCCGTTGCAAGATCTAGCGTAAGACGAACACCAAGCAGAGTAATCGCCGCGCCTAAATTGGTCACTTCGTTGCGTCGGGCAAACATGGCCGAATTGCTCACATGTAAAATGCGCGCCGCCAACACTGGGTCGCCAGAGATTACCGCTTCGAGCTGAGCCGCATACAGGCTTGGGTCATCCGCAAGAGCAATCAACTGCGTTGCACTGTGCGGCAATACCGGCAGCTTACTAGAAGCACTAATAGTGTCGATTAAAATTTGTCTGTTCATACAAAGTGACTATGTAGTTGAACTGATCGTAGTTTTAAAAAAATACCCATTTAAAAATTTGTCACGCCTGATCAATCTTTGAACAATCCTCACTGAGCTCAAACTTTGATCAGCCACGGGAAATAAAACTAAATATCCCCCGTAAAAAATTAGTTAATGTTTTTATTATTGTTTAAGAGTAAAGACCACGAAAAGGGTTAAGTCAAAGATATTGCGTGTACGTTTTTTGACCTCGCGCAGCCTTAAAAACAACCGCAGCTTAATCATTTGGTTATTTTTATTTTATAAAAATGTGCGCCAAGATGTGTACTGCGGCATTACGCATTGCTACCTTCGTCTTGACGAGCCAACGCTAAAATAGTTGAGCCGGCTGTGGGTTCAATTATTTCCCCCACGACAAAAGGCCTAGCTTTATTTTTTTCATCAACAACAAATAAAGGTAGTCGAGTATGGCTATATTTTTTTTGGTAGGTAGGCCAATTGAATTCTTCAGTAAGATTCGTGGCTTTAATAACATCCCCCTCATTAACCCTACTCAGTAAATTACTATAAGTCGTATCTTCAGAAAATAATTGTCGACCTTGCAAACTTCCCGATACCGCATGTTTTTCAGATCGTCGCTTATCATTAGACGAAGCCAACCTAAAAACTCGCCGGTCACTAAAATCTGCACTGTAGTGAATAGCAGCTATCACATTAATATACCGCTGATGTGATACCGCCAGCAGTGAACCAATGCCGCTCAAATCTAAATGGATGTCGGCATGATCAGAAACTGGATTACCATAAAACGTTTCAAGACCAATCATGCGGGCCTGACGAATATTATCCCAATTAGAGTCGGCTAACACACAGCGCAAATCAAACTTGCCGAGCTCCTGTGCCAAACTACGAGAGAACGCATTAGCGCCCACCAATAAAAAACCGGTCGGCTCAGGCTCCGCAACACCTAAGCGGCGCGCAATAAACCCAGCTGTAGCACTTTGTAAAACCACAGTGCCGATAATCACCGAAAAAGTGAGCGGTACTAAAAGCTTTGCATCCTCATAGCCCAATTCAATTAAGCGCTCAGCAAAAATAGCTGAAATAGCTGCAGCAACAATACCCCGAGGCGCAATCCAGGCCAGCAAACTTTTTTCCTGCCAAGTTATATCCTGCCTCCAAGTACTCACAAATATTTTTGCAGGACGGGCTACAAACTGTATAACCAGTAATAACGCAGCAGCCTGCCACGCAACAGACATTAACTGCTGCAAATCGATTCTGGCTGCCAACAAAATGAACAGCACAGAGATGAGCAACACCGTAAGATTTTCTTTAAAATTGAGAATAGGATGAATATCTAAATCTGGCCGATTAGCCAGCCACATACCCATAATAGTGACTGTTAGCAAACCGGACTCGTGCTGCAGGGTATTAGAAAAACTAAATGCCACCAAAACAAGACTCAGCGCTGCCAAATTATGCAAGTACTCTGGAATATAATGATTAACCAGCAAACGCTCTAAAATAAATCCAGCAATAACACCAAGTACAACACCTATAGCAATAGTAAAAAGAAAAACCTGCAATACATGACCCAAAGTTGTGTGGGCAGCGCTGGCAAGAATAAACTCGTAGGTTACCACCGCCATAAGTGCACCAATCGGGTCTATGGCGATACCTTCCCAGCGCAAAATATTAGCTAGCTTGCGTGAAGGCCTAACCGAGCGCAGCATTGGCACAATAACCGTTGGGCCGGTGACAATAACCACGGCGCCAAATAAAGCGCTTACTTGCCAAGAGAAATCAAAAATTAGACGTGTGGCACAAGCAACAATAACCCAAGTAACAAGCGCGCCGACGCTAATCATACGCCTGACAACTACGCCTACACCTCGCACTTCTTTAAGGTTGAGCGTAAGGCTTCCTTCAAAAAGAATGATGGCTACCGACAATGAAACCATCGGCATCAACAAATCACCCATCAACTCATCAGGACTCAACCAATCCAGCAAGGGACCTGCGGCAACACCCGCAATCAATAAAAATAAGATGGCTGGCAGCCGCACTCGCCAAGCCAGCCATTGGCATAACATACCGACTAAAACTACCAGCGAAACAATTAATGGAATATTCTGCATATAAAATGCCTTTTATATTTAACTGCCTATGGCAGCCAAAAATTAGATTAGAACATTTAAATGGCTAGTTAATGCTAGACAAAAACAATCGATGAGTTTAGTACGCGTAATAAAAAAGGCCCCACAGAGCCTTTTTTATTCGCCAAGGCGACACTCGCCCAGTATCATCTGACTGCCTAACTACTCAGCAATTTCCTCAGAATAATCATCGGCATTTAAGAGACTATCTAGCTCGCCAAGGTCGGCAGGTTTAAGACGATAAAACCAACCGCCATCATAAGGCTCGCTATTAACCATTTCAGGCTCATCTTCCAAGCCCTCATTGACAGCAATCACCTCTCCAGACAATGGCGCATAAACATCAGAAGCCGCTTTGACTGACTCTACCACGCCAGCTTCGTCAGCAGCAGCCAACAAAACGCCAATTTCGGGTAACTCAACATAGACCACATCGCCTAATTGGCTCTGCGCATGGTCAGTAATGCCCACAGTGATGGTGCCATCTTCTTCAAGCCTTGCCCATTCATGGCTAGTAGCATAACGAAGTTCTTCTGGTAAGTTGCTCATGTTTTCATTTCTCTATCGTAGTTGTACTAAAAAATATGCATAAAAAATTTCAGCCTGCTTAAAATTTACCTGCCTGCATCAGGAAACAGTTTTTCGCTATGCGTGATCAGCTCATCTAGGGTCAGATCAAAACTTTTTAAGAAGTGTTCGCGAAAGTAGACCACCTCTTTTAGATTCATCGTGTCTAGGCGCTGCTCTACATCGCTCACGGCTTTGGCAAACTCACGGTTTCCAGCATTAATCTCTGCTTTACACTTTATGAGGGAGGCAATCAAGTCAGCCGCCTTAATCAGAGCAGCGGTAGATTCTGACTGCTGATCATGCAATAAAAACTCACGGTAAATAGGTTGCAGCGCCTCAGGCAGCGTCGACAACATTTCTTGCTCGGCAGCATACTCCACCTCTTTGTATGCATCACGAATTTTTCGGTTATGGTACTTGATCGGCGACGGCAAATCACCGGTCAGCACCTCGGAAGCATCGTGGTATAGCGCTGCCGCCATAATCTTCTCTGGCTCAATATCGCGCCCATAAATAGATTTTCCAATAATTGCTAGGCAATGTGCAATAGCGGCTACCTCAAACGAATGCTCCATAACATTTTCTTGAATAGCATTGCGCTTCATGCCCCAGCGATGGATCCAGCGCATTTTACTCAAATAGGCAAAAAAATGGTTATTCATAAAGTCTCAGCTCAAATGCAGTAGTAGCGATAATGCGGCGGGTAGCAAGGCCTGTAGGGAAAACACCGGCACCGATTTAGCCCAGCCCCATTGCGTATTTAAGGATTTTATTTTTAAGCCATGGCTGACTATTCACTTGCTGCATACCCCAGTTGCGCAACCACATGACTGGCAACGGTACCGGCTCATACAAACGCTTAAAGCCCTCAACCACAGCCATCATAGCGAGATTATCAGTTTTGCGCGCGCGCTGATATCGCTGCAGGCGAGCAAGCTCGCCGAGCGGCGCTCCGGCAGCATGGGCCGTAGCAATAGTTTGTGCCAACTCTTGCACATCGCCAATACCCAAGTTAATGCCCTGTCCGGCCAGCGGATGAATCGTATGCGCCGCATCAGCAATCAAGGCAAAACCTTCAAGTGCGTAGTCAATGGCGTGCTGCTGCTGTAAAGGAAAAGATCGACGCTGAGACACCGCCACAATATCGCCTAATCGAAATTCCAGAGCACTCGCCAACTGCTGACAAAACTCAGCCTCGGGCAGAGCCAGCAGCCGCTGTGCTCGTTCGCGCGTCTGCGACCAAACAATAGAGCAATAGTGAGAGCCTGCGTCGCCACTTGATTGCGGCCCAGTCATTAACGGCAAATAAGCCAATGGGCCCGTGCCAGTAAAGGTTTGCCAGGCGGTATGTTGATGAGGCTGACTTACAGCAACCGTACAGACAATGGCATCTTGCTGGTAGTCCCAAGCACGCACTGGCATACCGAGCATTTGGCGACAGGGCGAATGCGCTCCGTCGGCGGCCACAACCAAACCCGCTGTCAGCGTAGAGCCGTTGTCTAGCGTCACCTGAGCGCCACCAGCAGCCTGCTCCGATTGGCCAGCCGTAGGCAACACAATAGACGCCACGGCACAACCATCCAATATTTCAACACGCTGCTCACGCACAGCACTCATTAAAGCCGCGGTGATTACCCTGTTTTCAACAATATGGCCTAAATAATCGACACCCATGGCCTGCGCATTAAAATTGATTTCGCCCGTACCACGCGCATCCCAAACTTGCATACCCACAAACGGGCAACTGCGCAGGGCCGTCATTGCCGACCAGACTCCAAGCTTTTCAAAATAGTCGATCGATGCGCGCGTCAACGCACTTACGCGAGTATCGAAGCCTTCAACCTCGCCACCGCGAGCAGGCAACGTGTCAGAAATTTTGTGCGCCTCAACTAAGGCAATGCGCAAGCCCTTAGTGGCGGCATAAAAGCCAGAGCTTAGGGCGCAAGCAAGTGCGCTGCCAGCAATGCCTGCCCCAACAATAATGACGTCGAAGTCATGGCGCATGCGACTGAACCTTAGATGGCTTACAACACATAGGGAGGGACATAATCAATTTATTTACGCTTACTCAGACGAGGCTTCTGTGGAGATTTTTTTGCCACCGTAGGCGATTTTTTCTTAAGCAATGTTTTTTTAGTCGGCTTTGCCTTACGGCTGGATGCAGCCTTGGCTTTTAACCCAGGCTTAGATTTTGAAGCGGTTTTAGATTTTAGCGACGCTTTAGATTTCACTATGGGCTTCGCTTTGGTCTTAGCCGTGGCTTTGGTCTTAGCCGTGGCTTTAGTCTTAACCGTAGCCACAGACTTAGCAGTTACCCTCTTGCTCGCAGCGCTGGCTTTGGCGGCGCCCAAAACAGGGCTGCTTGCATGCGACTGACGCATATGCTCCTCAATATCCGCCACGCTTTTACAAACATCGCGGGTCAAAACGTCATTACCCGACTGCGTCAGCGCGATGTCATCTTCAATACGTATACCAATGCCTCGCCACTTGGCTGCCACCTTGGTATTGGCTGCCGCCACATAAATGCCCGGCTCGATGGTCATCACCATACCCGGCTCGAGCACCCGCCATTCGTCATGAACTTTATAATCACCCACATCATGCACATCCATACCCAGCCAATGTCCGGCTCGATGCATGTAAAAAGGCTTATAGGCTTCAGTCTCAACTAGCTCATTGAGCTCACCCGATAACAGCTTTAAATCAATCAAACCTTGCGTGATAACGTTAACCGTCACATCGTGCGGCTCGTTCCAATGGTTACCTGGCACGGCTGCTTTAATGGCTTCGAGTTGAGCGTCCAAAACCACCTCATACAAGGCCTGCTGCGCCTTGCTGAACTTGCCGTTCGCCGGAAAAGTACGCGTAATGTCTGATGCATAGCAATTAAGCTCGCAGCCGGCATCAATCAATACTAGGTCGCCATCACGAATCATGCTGTCGTTTTCAACATAGTGCAAAATACAGCCGTTAACACCAGCGCCTACAATCGAACTGTACGCCGGATGCTGAGCACCAGCGGCACCAAAGGCATAAAGATATTCCGCCTCCAGTTCATACTCCATCATCCCCGGCCGGCACTTTGCCATGGCGCGCATGTGTGCCTCGGCCGAAATACAGGCGGCTGCGCGCATAACGCGAAGTTCGGCGGCGCTTTTATAGAGCCGCAAGTCGTGTAATAGGTGATCCAGATCTAAAAACTCACCCGGCGGATGCGCACCAGCTCGTGCATTGGCCCGCAATACGTTGACCCAATCCATCACCTGGCGATCAAAATCCGGCCACTTACCCATAGCGTAATAAACGCGCTCACGGCTTTCGAGCAAGCCTGGCAAAATATCGTCAATGTCACTAATGGGAAAAGCATCATCGGCACCAAAATTTTTAACCACGCCCTCAGGACCCTGCCGATAGCCATCCCATAGCTCGCGCTCGGGATCACGCTCACGGCAAAATAGTAAACACTCACCATGCGCCCGCCCAGGAATTAACACCAACACCGCTTCTGGCTCATTAAAGCCGGTCAGGTAATGAAAATCGCTGTCTTGGCGAAATTTAAATTCAGCGTCACGGTTGCGAATGAGCGTTGAGGCTGAAGGCACAATGGCAATACTGTCAACTTCCATCTGCTGCATTAAATGGCGACGACGCCTGGCAAATTCTTTGCGCGAAATACTGGGCGTAACTTTTGGCTTGTAGCTATTCGATGTAGGCATGGTATGAGGTCGGTTGAGTATGTCCAAAAAGTTGCGCTCGTTAACAATAAGCATGTGTATGCGTTAAACGGCGTGCTCGGCTTTAATGTAATGTACGCTCGTTATCGGCAGGCGGTGCTGGCTTCGGCGAAGTTTTGCTCGCTGGTGTTGCCTCAACCCAACCATGTTCGGTAAAGACCGTTAATGCGGCAAGGCGTAAATACTCAATCACCTCCACATAGTCGCGCTCGGCTTCCTCGTCGCCGGTGCTTGGGCGAGGAGCCTCAACCGCAAGCGGATCGAATAGATCATCATCTTCGTCCCAGTCAGCCTCATCTTCGTGCTGATGAGGGCCATCGTCTTGCGACGCCGCAGCGCCCTGGGCACTGGCTTGCGCTATAGCCGCCATATCTTGCAGGGCTTCTACTACCGACGGCGTCAACTCAGGCTTCGACTGATCTTTGGCAGCTTTACCCGTATGCGCTCGAGCCTCGGCAAAACCGCCCAAAAAGCCTTTACACCAATGAGCCAAACTTTCAGTGCGCTGCTCAATTTCATGGTCATCATCGGGTAGAAACAACTGAAAAGCCATTTCAATATCGGTGAGCTGCTCAAGCTGAGTACTCGCCAGCCCTCCCAGTATGCCTATGGCTTCTTCAAATTGGCCCTCATCTAAACGCTGATCGGCGCCAGTCACAGCCAGCCCAAACAGCGCCCATTGACGCGCTGGCAGACGCATCGCACCAGACAACGCCCCCACTACGGCACCATGTAATTCAGCGGGTGAAAAATGACTGCCAATAGTCACCAGCCAGTCGGCTAGCTCATCGAAATCTTGCGGAGGATTAAGCGTACTACCTTGCGTGTTATCCAACTGTTCACCTTTACTCATTTTGGGTTGCTGTCAATTCAATAGCTGCCGGCTGCGCCTTAATTTTAATAGGCCATTTCAAGGTAGCGATTATAGGGGACATCCTGACTAATCGACAGGCAGTAATATTGTGTATTCGGAATTGTCGCGCAATGATTGACCATCTTGCTCGGGCGCACTATATTAGCTGCCTAGATTAAACTGTAAGACGTTATAGCGGAGTAAAAACGCGGCCTTACTCGCATTGTTGCTGGATATAAACTCAATAGCTGCCAACTAAACGGCACAATAAGCACTCAGTAACCGCCGTACCAAGCGTGAGCGCTGCTCCAGGCCATAACGAGCTGACAAACAATATTGCTGTCACACAGTTAACCACACACGCAACGCTGCGCTTGCGCGCAAGCGTCAGCGGTTGTAACACTCGGATAAAAGTTCATGAGAGACTACTTAGAAAACCTTGAAGAAAAGGTTGATGAGCTGGTTGCGCTATGCAGCGCACTGGACAAAGAAAACAAAAGTTTGCGCACGCGTGAAAACGATTGGCTAGGCGAGCGTAGACAGTTACTCATTAAGAACGAAACCGCTCGCACAAAAGTAGAAGCAATGATCAGTCGACTCAAATCAATGGAGAATGGCGAATGACCAGTTTGTCGCGCGGTACTGTGCCACCCAAACCTACAAAACCCGAAGGCGATGAGCCCACGGTTATCGATGTAAAGATTTTAGGCAAAGACTACCAGGTAACCTGCCCTGCTGACGAGCAAGACGATCTTGTGTTAGCCGCCACACAGTTTGATCAGCGCATGCGAGAAATTCGTGAAACCGGCAAAGTGATTGGCCTAGAAAGAATAGCTGTTATGGCGGGACTTAATATCACGCATGAATTTTTGCAAGCTAAAGATCGCGCAGAAGGCAAAGAAACCACCAACCTTTTGAAAAAGCTCAATCGCAAACTCGACAACGCCTTGCAAAGCGCCAAGCAAATGGAAATATAAGTTAAAGGTGCGCGACCGGGCAGTCAGCACAAAAAGCTTGCGTGTTTTTAAGACCACAATAGTAATCACTATCAATAAATCTTCTGAGCAATGAATCACCCTCAAACTGCAACACTTTAAATAACTTATCAACGTCAATAAAAATAAAGTAAAAAAACGTAAAGTTTTTTATTTGCCCCAAGCATCCTCCCTGCCTCAGCACATAAGTATGACCTGAACCAGCACATAAGTTATGTCGTGTGTTGCGCGCCTATATAACGTTATAAAAAAAAATCACTCCACTTTAAACTCAAACGCTCTAACTATTTAGTATCGGTGCGCGCACATCTAGTTTATACTGCCTTCGCACCCTGAGGTATTTGCCAGTCAGCATGTCCTTGAGCCGATAATACCGCTTTGGGGGTTACTCGCCGCGTTTGTGTGCATGCCTGGTTTACCGGGAAGCCTTTGACGCGAACAGTGCCACCACCTTGAACCTTTCGGTTCGAGGCCGCAACGACAGCGGTACCCTGGGGCGCACCATTTCATATAAGCTAACACTGCATTAACCAGCCTTTTCTTGCTAATTTAAACAAGCTCATTTAAATCAAGCCTATTTCAACTCAGCTAAACCGATCTATACGTCACCTCGCTTTTCTTGGCACAACTTCCTGCATTGCCCATTAAACATCACTGCCCATAAAAGCCGTGCATTGCCCTAGATTGCATTAACGCAGTATCATCATCATTTAGCCTATAGGCCGATAGAACCTGCGCACTTTAATGATCTTGAGTGAACTTTGCATTTGACCCACACAGCCCGATCCAAACTACGCCAAGAGCATCGACATCAACGTCGTCGGCTCAGACCCAGGCAGCAGCAGCAAGCCGCACTGCGCTTGAGCAAACAATTATGCGCAACGCCCTCTTTTTTACGCGCCAAAGTTATCGCCACTTATATTGCCGACGACGGCGAAATAGCACTGCAAAATGTTATTGCCAAGGCTTGGCAGCAAGGTAAAGCCATATACACGCCCGCCTTTGATGCACGCAAAGAAATGTATTTTGTGCGCTATCAAAAAGGCGATCAGCTGATAGCCAAGCAGTGGGGAGTCAAGGTGCCCGCAGCGCAAACAACCCCTATCAAGCTGCCTGCGTTTGATCTGATATTAACGCCGCTAGTGGCATTCGACCTTGAGGGCAATCGGCTGGGACGTGGTGGAGGATACTATGATCGCTTTTTAGCGCAGTATGGCGGAGCAATGCAGACAATTAAACAATCGCGCAGGCCGGTTATCATGGGGGTTGCCCACAGCTGCCAACAAACAACCCCTCTTGCCGCGCAACCATGGGACATCAAGCTAGATGCCATCGCTACTGATAAAGCGATAACATATTTTAATTAACACCCCGCTCAGCTCAAGCATTACTGTACAAGTTCGCTTATAGTGAGCACTCAATTTATTCACTCTTCGCCTATGGGTTTAGCCATGTCACAGACCGCTCAAAACCAACAAAAAATGGATGCAGCCAAAGCTGCATTAGCGCACATTAAACCCATGCTAGAAAACAATAGCATTGTGGGCGTTGGCACCGGCTCAACGGTGAATTACTTTATTGACGAATTAGCCAGCGTAAAGCATTTATTCAGAGCAGCCGTATCTAGCTCTGATGAAAGCACTCAAAGGCTGCAAGATCACGGCATTAGCGTGATGGACCTCAACGAAGTGAATGAGCTTGAATTTTATGTGGATGGTGCTGATGAAAGTAATACCCACCTGCAACTGATCAAAGGTGGCGGCGCCGCGTTAACCCGCGAAAAAATTGTGGCTGCGGTAGCCAGAAAATTTGTTTGTATTGTGGATGAAAGCAAACTAGTAGGCGTGCTCGGCGGCTTTGCGCTGCCGGTTGAGGTTATTCCGATGGCGCGCAGCTATGTAGCGCGCAAACTTGCTGGCCTAGGCGGAATGCCCGAGTACCGCGCAGGGGTTGTCACCGATAACGGCAACCATATTTTGGACGTGCACAATTTAAAAATTCTTAACCCGCTCGATTTAGAAAAAACCATTAACAATATTGTAGGCGTAGTCTCTAATGGTTTATTTGCATCACGCGCCGCTGACATTTTAATTGTGGGCGGCACCAACGGTGTTACGGTTAAAAAACCTAACTAAGAATATGAGCAGTCTGCTTGGCAGTTGGATTAGATTTCTTCATTCAAACCCCTACAGTAAAGGGCGAAACCCTTCGTTCTCATCCGTTTGTATTGTCCAGCCGTCAAACTGCGTGGCTTCGCTATCTAAAGGTGAGCGCACCGCACCCACCACTGTGAGGCTGAAGCCTTCGTAGGTGACAGCGCCCGATGAACCTGCCGGCCCGCAATAAAACTCGACCGAACTGACGCCTTGGACAAAACCGCATACAAAGCTGCCCGTGGGTTGAGGGTCGAGTGGACTCAAGTAATTGGGCGAGTCTAAATCAAAATCAATAAATACTGCGGGCTTGAAGACTCCACCAAACAATGGATCTAAGTTGCTATCAAACAGTGGTGAGAAATTATCATCAATGATGTCAACCACACCATTGTCATTGGTATCACCCCCGTTATAGCGCCTTAAGTCAATGGTTTGATTGGCAAGACCAGCAATGCTGTCAACGAACCAACTCGAGGTAAAAGTATTGCCATTGTCTGCACTAACGCTTTCACCCGCAAAACCTATGCGATTAAAACCACTATAAAAACTGATGCCCTCGCCATCACCTAAACCCTGCAACTCGGGAGGAATATCGCCGCCCCCAAACCTCACCGTTTTGAAGGATCCGCCGGAGCCGTCGATAACTTCTGTTTCGTTCACGCAATGCACGCCGTCGACAAAATTACTATCGTTAGCGGCTGGGCTCAGTAACGCCATACTCGATAAATCAACATTCTCGCCAAATTCATTATTCTCCCCGATTTCATAACAACCGTTTCTAAAATTGGCAATTGCCATATTGGCAATGCGCACAGACGTGAGCCCATCCTCAAACAACAGGCCAAATTCTCGGCTGAAATTACCGGGCAATGCTTGCGAATTATCACGACCCACTAATGTGGCATTCACAATTAACGGAGCCTTTGTAGGATTACCACCTGCTCGAATGCCCGCGCGGCCGCCAACTCCTTGATCGATACCAGGCGGAAAAAGACCCGGGCTATGAATGACTAATAAGTCTTTAATCAAGCCACTAAAGTTAGTGTAATGCACGCCATCCCGATTCGCGCCAGTCACCAACAACCATTCTAGTCGTGCCAGATTAGCGTTGTCGGCAGCGGTAATACTGATACCGTCACTGCCCGATACATGTGACTGAACGTAGCGCAGCTTAGACGTGTCGTGGTCACCATATAATGAAATGTTAGCCGCGTAGTCATTTCCTGCAACAGTGACCGGCGCGCCCGCCTCGGCAACGACGAAGTATTCGAGCTGAACATTAGTCTGCACCGCTACACTGTCTTCAATAATTAACCCGCCCCACTCACCTAAACCGGATTCAAGACTGTATCCGTCATCATTAGACGAGAAAATAATCGGCGCATCAACAGTACCCACGGCACGCAACGAAGAACCTGGGTAAATATATACATATTCTGTTACTGTGCCTGCAATATTTCCTTTGAGCGTCGCACCCGGCTCAATAACCAAAGAGGCGCTAATGCCCGCCTCATCACCCACACTTACAGTGCCATCCAGTCGCCAATCGATATCGGCCTTGAGTGTTGCATTGGTGCTCAGGCTGCCGCTTATTTCGCAAAAAGTATCGCCGCCAAACGCTTGAACGAATTCAACCGTCAAATCACCCAAGGCAGGGCATGGGCCATCGTCACCACCTCCGGTGCCGCCACCATTGTTTTTACTGCCATCACAGCTTGCCTTATCGCAAGAACTGCAGGCGCCCAAACTCAAGCACAACAATGCACCGCAAGTGAGCTTGTAAAAACGGCTTAGTGACATGCCTTTAAATTTCAACCCATATCGCCCAGCAAACGCAAAAACTCTTGCCTTGTGTTATACGACTCACGAAATTCACCCAGCATGACTGAGGTGCCCATGGTTGAATGCTGCTTTTCCACACCGCGCATCATCATGCACATATGCTTTGCTTCAACAATAACACCCACCCCGGCTGCTCCGGTTACGGATAAAATAGCATCGGCAATTTCACGAGTTAAACGCTCTTGAATTTGCAAGCGGCGCGAGTACATATCAACAATGCGCGCAAACTTTGAAAGGCCTAAGACCCTACCATTGGGAATGTAGCCAATATGGCAGGTGCCGATAAAAGGCAAAACATGGTGCTCGCAAACAGAATACATTTCGATACTTTTAACCAAAACCATTTCGTCACTGCCTGACTCAAACACAGCGCCGTTAACAATCTCATCTAACGACTTTTCATAGCCGCTAGTTATCGACAAAATCGCCTTCGCTGCTCGAGTTGGCGTATCTAGCAAACCTTCTCGCGAAACATCTTCACCGACACCCTCAATAATACTTTTGTAATGCGCTGCTAAAACATCACTAGTGGCTTTTTTACCCATCTGAAAGAATCCCATAAATTAACTTGTTATGCAGCATGGTAGTGCCGCCTGAAATAGATTGATCTTTTATTACACCGCTACTAACACAAATAACATCTGGCTAGCGCGGCTTAGTTCGTCGTTCGAAATAAATATCGGCCGCCTGCGTGACGCGAGAAAAATACTCATCACTTTCATGAGCAAGGTGATGGCGCGCGTTCTTAATGGGCATAAACCGAGCCTTAGGAAATTTTTCGGTAATTTTCTTTTGGTTATAACGCCAATCGACTGTGCCATCATCATCGCCCTGTACAACCAACAAAGCATTATCACCCCAGCTCAGCTCGCGAAAACGGCGCTCCCAAACCACCAATGCAGAAAGCCACTTAAGCGGAATGGCCCTAATAGTGAGGGGGTCTTGCGTTCTAACAAAATCTAAAAAATCCTGATCATGCGAATTAACGGTAAACTTTCGTTTAGTGCTGGGCAACCATGCTCGCAATAGTCTGTTGGCAATTTTAATGGACATCCAGCCTGCTGGGCGTACCAAAGGCGCTAGCAATAGCACTTTTTCAAACGGCCCTGTAGCTTCATCGTACTGCTGGCTTAGCAAGTAGTCCATAACAATGGCACCCCCCATACTTTGCGCAACTACGTGCCACGGAGACGTTGTCTTCTTGTAAAAAAACTCCAAGCATTGCCGCAGTGCCAGCACATAGTCACCAAAGCTTTCTACATGCGCCCGCTTACCGCTTGACAGACCATGGCCAGGCAAATCAAACACCACTACACTGCAACCACGATGTAACAAATAGTCGATGACTTTCCTAAACAAGCCTACGTGGTCTAGAAAGCCATGTACGATGAAACATGTACTCTGGGCTCCTTCATTTTCAAAATAGTGGCAGGCCAATCGGTAGTCATTACTTTTTATATAGCCAAAATGATGTCTAACCCTATCAAGCTTTTGACTAAAGTTAATATCATAAAAGTCGAAATAACCGCGCTCTGCATCAGAATGTTCGTACGTGCCCGATAAATCAAGCGGCCTGAGCTGCCTTCTTAGCTCGTCGACATTCATAAGCTGCTCGCCCGAAGTGTCCGACTTGCTCGACTGCTGAACGCCCTCGTTTTTGATTGCCATAGTGTTACCCTTGTCGCACGATATTGATCAAAAACCAATAGACATTACGCCGAACCTTGTGCGCGCGTTTCCAATATAGCCACAGCTGGCAATACCTTGCCTTCTACAAATTCTAAAAATGCGCCGCCGCCTGTCGAGATATACGATATTTGGTCAGCAACTCCGAACTGATCGATAGCGGCCAGAGTGTCACCCCCACCGGCAATAGAAAATGCCTCGCTTGAAGCAATCGCTTCAGCCAGTGCTTGAGTGCCTGCACTAAACTGTTCGAATTCAAATACGCCCACCGGACCATTCCAGATGATAGTTTTTGCCTCTTGTAATATTTTGGCAAACTGAGCGCTGGTCTGTGGGCCAATATCAAAAATCATGTCGTCAGCTTGCACCTCACCAACCGGCTTTAAGCACGCCTCGGTGCTCGCCGAAAATTCAGCGCCCACAACGACATCGGTAGGTAGCGGAATATTGATTTTGGCCGCCAGCTCCCGAGCGGTGCCTAGCAGCTCGTGCTCACACAATGATTTACCCACGTTTTTACCCGCCGCTGCTAAAAAAGTGTTCGCTATACCGCCGCCTACAACCAGCTGATCGACCACTTTAGCCAGTGACTCCAGCACTGTGAGCTTAGTAGAAACTTTAGAGCCCCCCACTATCGCAACGACGGGATGTGCCGGATTGGCAAGGGCTTGGGCAAGCGCCTCAAGCTCGGCCGCCAACAAGGGTCCTGCGCAGGCCACAGGAGCATATTTTGCAACACCATGCGTTGAAGCCTGGGCACGATGAGCCGTACCAAAAGCATCCATCACAAAAACGTCACACAAGCTCGCATATTGTTTAGCCAAGGCATCGTCGTTACTTTTTTCGCCAGTATTAAAACGAACGTTTTCGAGCAAGCAAATATTCGCACCAGCCAAAGCCGCCTCAACATTTTTAGGCTCGTGCCAATGAGTGACTAATGGTACGTCGCAACCGAGCAATTCGGCCAAATGGCTTGCCACCGGCGCCAAACTATAAGCCGCATTGTCAGCGTCAGTGCCGCCTTCAACCGGGCGACCCAAGTGTGACATCACGATCACCTGAGCGCCTGCGCTTATCGCCTGCACAATACCCGGCACTGCGGCTCGAATACGCGCATCGGATGCAACCACGCCCTCTTTTATTGGCACATTTAAATCTTCGCGAATGAGCACTCGCTTGCCGCTGAGCGCTTGGTCTTGCATCAATAATACAGACATAGACTTCCTGCAATGCTAACTACACAATTTCTTGGTTTTTAGGCAGCCCCCGAACCGGAGCTGTTAGATCATTTAACAACAGTACGTAACGGCGTAAGCCAGTTCAAATACCAGCACCCACATTAGTCAGGATAACGCAATAATAGATCGAGCATGCGGTTAGCGAATGCCCACTCATTGTCGAACCAAACCAATAGATTAACCGTGTTTTCGCTCACCAACGTTTGCTGAGCATCAATTATGCCAGAGCGGGCATCATGATTAAAATCGCAAGAAGCGAGCCGCTCTTGCGTAAAGCCCATCACACCCTCAAGGCTGGTTTTAGCAGCTTGCTGCAAAACGCCATTCACCGCTGTCACATCGGTTAAGCAATTAAGATTGAGTGTGATATTCAAAGCAGAAACATTATTGACCGGAACCCGCACAGCATGCGCAGCAAATTTACCCTCCAGCTCAGGTAGTACACGACCAATGCCCAGCGCAAGAGCCGTATCGACAGGAATAATCGACTGTGAAGCAGCGCGATTTTTACGTAAATCGTCGCTATGGTAGGCGTCAATCACAGGCTGATCGTGCATCGACGCGTGAATAGTAGTGATAACGCCGTTACTAATTCCAAAGGCCTCATGCAGCACGTGTAAAACTGGAATCAACGCATTACTCGTGCAAGAGGCAGCCGATGCAAGTGGAGGCGACGTATCAAGCAGTGCCAGATTAACACCACAAACAATAACAGGAATACCCGACTCCCCCGGATTAGACAACAGCACGTGACCGGCACCAGCATCCAAATGAGCTTGCGCCTGCAAAGCTGTAGTCACTTGCCCACTGCATTCAAGCACCATATCTATTTGCAACTGCTGCCAAGGTAAGGCGGCAGGATCAGCTTCAGCTAACAGCGCAGGTTTAACATGACGATTACCTGAGCTTAAAGCAAGGTGGCCAGACTCAAGCTCAACCGTGCCAGGAAATCGACCATGCGTACTATCGTAACGGGTGAGGTAGTGCAGTGACTCGGGTGCAGCCAACTCATTGATGGCAACAAACTCCAGTGCCGCGCAATCGTCTCTCTCCATGGCTGCGCGTAGCACGCAGCGACCAATGCGGCCATAACCGTTAATCGCTACACGCATAACCCCGCCCCCAAATCACTCATGACTTAACGCTGCAATACACCGCGCTGATGAGTCAGTAAAACCCATGCTAAGCTGACTTAAGATTCGATTAGTCACTGGCTCTAATTAATTCGCAATAACCGACTTGGCCGCTTCACTAACTGCTGCCACGGTAATACCAAAGAGATCATATAACTGCTCTGCGGGCGCCGACTCACCAAAGCTACGCATACCCACAACCTTGCCATTCAGGCCTACATATTTATACCAAAAGTCTACATGGGCCGCTTCAACCGCCACTCTGGCAGTAACGTTAGATGGCAACACAGATTCTTTATACGCTACATCTTGGGCATCGAACACCTCTGTGCAAGGCATAGAGACCACACGCGCAGCAATGCCGGTTTCACTGAGCTGCGTGGCAGCCTGCATTGCCAGCCCCACCTCTGAACCGGTGGCAATCAGAATGACATCAGGCTGCGGCACGTCGTGCAAGACATAGCCGCCGCGCTCAATGGCCGCCACTTGCTGTGATTCACGAGCCTGATGAGGTAAACCCTGACGGGTAAAAATCAAAGAGGATGGGCCATCGGCCTTTTCCAACGCTGCCTTCCACGCCACCGCCGACTCCACGGAGTCACAGGGTCGCCAAGTAGACATATTGGGCGTAGTGCGCAAATTCGTGAGCTGCTCTATTGGCTGGTGAGTCGGCCCATCTTCGCCCAAGCCTATAGAATCATGGGTGTAAACAAAAATAACGCGCTGGCGCATCAAAGCCGCCATGCGCACTGCATTGCGGGCATACTCCATGAAGACTAAAAAGGTAGCACCATACGGGATGAACCCGCCGTGCAAGGTCATGCCATTCATCATGGCTGACATGCCAAACTCGCGCACACCGTAATAGAAGTAGTTGCCCGCTGCATCGCCTGCAGTAATAGGCACACTGCCGTTCCAAATAGTATTGTTGGAACCTGCTAGATCAGCCGAGCCACCGAGTAATTCAGGTAATTTAGGGCCATACGCATCAAGACAATTTTGTGAAGCCTTGCGCGTAGCTGGACTCTCGGCATTTTGTTGGCATTGCTCAATGTACTGCTGAGCATGCTCGGCAAAATCTGCGGGCAATGCACCGCTCATGCGACGCTCAAATTCTGCGGCCAATTCTGGATGAGCAGTTTGATATTGATCAAATTGCTGCTGCCAACTATGTTCGCATGCCGCGCCGCGATCGGTCGCATTCCAGCCTTGCCCAATAGCCTCAGGGATTTCAAACGCCGGGTGAGACCAACCCAATTGCTCACGCGCCGCTTTGACTTCGTCGGCTCCCAACGCAGCACCATGCACGCCCGAAGTACCGGCTTTGTTAGGCGAACCAAAGCCGATGACTGTTTTACAACAAATGAGCGTCGGCCGCGTGGTGTCGGCTCTGGCTGCCTCAACAGCCTGCTTAATAGCTTCGGCATCGTGGCCATCAACCGCCGGAATTACCTGCCAACCGTAGGCTTCAAAGCGCTTAGGCGTATCATCGGTGAACCAACCTTCTACTTCACCATCAATAGAAATACCGTTGTCATCATAAAAGCCAATTAACTTACCCAGCTGATGGGTGCCGGCAAGTGAACAAGCCTCGTGCGATATGCCTTCCATCAAACAACCATCGCCCAAAAATAAATAGGTAAAGTGATCAACGATGGAATGGCCGTCACGATTAAATTGCGCAGCCAGTGTTTTTTCAGCCAGAGCCATGCCCACTGCATTACTGATTCCCTGCCCCAGTGGGCCAGTAGTAGTTTCAACACCCGGCGCGTAACCATACTCAGGATGACCCGGTGTTTTAGAGTGCAACTGGCGGAAATTTTTCAACTCTTCTATGGGCAGCGCATAGCCACTGAGATGCAGCAATGAATACAACAACATCGAGCCATGGCCATTCGAGAGCACAAAACGGTCGCGATCAGGCCATTGAGGGTTTTTAGGGTTATGCCGCATAAAGTCATTCCACAGCACTTCAGCAATGTCTGCCATACCCATTGGCGCGCCAGGGTGGCCACTATTAGCTGCTTGGACTGCGTCCATTGAAAGCGCACGAACGGCATTGGCTAAATCACGACGTGTAGGCATGAAGCATGACTCCTGATAATTGGTTTGATTAGCGAAAAATTGCCCCAGCGCCAATATTGGCCTAGCCGAGCGAGATCAAGATAAGAAAATCTAGCCTCGCGCCTTTTCGGGGCGCGACATTGTCGCCCAAGCGAGCCTCTCGAGCAATTTGTTTACCACTTATATGCGTGATTCTTGGTAACTCGAGATCCCAAGATGCGCATATGGACCATAAATTTGCGAATTTTAGGTGTAATTTGTCATTCTTGGCGTCGAGAGCATTAGGCGCCTTATGATAAGATTCCGTCCCGCACAAATACAGCTTTATAGCTCTGCGAATCACAACTGACCCGCCACTGAAATAGACGTTATCCAGCCCCAAAGGAGCGCCTCTCATGCCATCATTCGATCAACAGCTTGAAAAAATCAAGCAGCAGCCTGGATTCATTGCCGCACTAGATCAAAGTGGCGGCAGCACGCCAAAAGCACTGCGCTTATACGACATTAACGAAGGAGACTACGCCAATGATGAAGAAATGTACGCGCTTGTTCATCAAATGCGGGAACGCATTGTCACCAGTGAAGTATTCGATGGCCAACGCATACTAGGCGCTATTTTGTTTGAAAATACCCTCGATCGTGACTTTGCAGGTAAAAATGCCGCGCAATTCTTATGGGAAGACAAACAAATTGTGCCGTTTTTGAAAGTCGATAAAGGTCTAGCTGACGAGTTGCAGGGCGTACAACTCATGAAACCGATCGACAACCTAGCGGCATTGCTAAAAAAAGCTAAAGAACGCGGTGTATTTGGCACCAAAATGCGCTCACTTATCAAACATTATGACGCAGACGGTATCACGAAGGTGGTGGCGCAACAATTTGAGCTGGGCGAAAAAATCTTGGCCGCTGGGCTTATTCCTATTATTGAACCTGAAGTCGACATTCACTCCCACGAAAAGGCCGCAGTCGAAGAGCAACTCAAGGCCGAACTACTCACTCACCTAGATCAGCTCCCGGCTCACCAATACGTTATGCTCAAATTGACTCTGCCCGAGCACGCTAATTTTTATCGCGAGCTCATGCAACACCCACAAGTACTCAAGGTGATAGCCCTTTCTGGCGGCTATACGCGCGAAGAGGCCGATCACCGCCTCACCGCAAACGAAAAAATGATTGCCAGCTTTTCGCGAGCACTTACACAAGGGTTGAGCGCGCAACAAACTGATGACGAATTTAATTTGGCGCTCAATGCGGCTATAGAATCTATTTATACGGCATCAATGACTTAATATTGCAGATTAATAAAGCCCGATGTTGCTTTAAAATAAGCGGCGCGTAAATAAATATTGAAAAAAACTGTGCGAGGCCGAGCTCACACAACCACTACTCGTTATCTTCTGTCGCGTTAATGCCCTAAGTTAACAGTGTTTTATTTATATTGTTGTAGTCAGAGATACTTGATGGATTTTGTCGTAGGTCAACGCTGGGTAAGCCAAGCAGAGCCGCAGTTAGGGCTTGGAATTGTAGTAGAAACAGATGGTCGGCACATGACGGTGCACTATCCTGCCTGTGAAGAGGAGCGCATGTATGCGGCATATAGCGCGCCACTGGCACGTATTGCTTTTCAGGCCGGCGATACGCTGCACGATGCAGAGCAACAGCTACTTACTGTTAAAGCGGTTGAAGAGCTTAAAGGGCTTAACTACTACTTAGTAGAGGACGCCAACGGCGAAGAGCAAATTTTGCCCGAGTCCCGGCTATCTGGCCTCATTCAACTCAGCTCACCAACGCAGCGACTGTATAGCGGTCAGTTTGATAAAAATAAAACATTCCAATTACGTGTAGCCACTTTGCAATACCGCGCTCAATTACAGCAATCTGCAGCACGCGGATTACTGGGCCCGCGAACTAATTTGTTGGCGCATCAACTGTATATTGCCAGTGAAGTCGCTTCCCGCTTCGCCCCACGAGTTTTGCTTGCCGATGAAGTGGGCTTAGGCAAAACGATTGAAGCCGGTATGATTTTGCACTACCAACTGCAAACCGGGCTGACCAAACGCGCGCTTATTGTTGTGCCCGAGCCTCTTTTACATCAGTGGTTGGTAGAGATGCTGCGTAAGTTCAATTTGCGCTTTTCACTGTTTGATAAAGCCCGCTATACCGCACTGCAAGAAGCCGGTGAAATCAATCCGTTTGAATCTGAGCAGCTCGTCCTTTGCAGTCTCGACCTATTATGCAGCGACCCAGCCATAGCTAGTAACGCTGAAAAGGCTGACTGGGACTTATTAATTGTGGATGAGGCTCATCACTTATACTGGTCGCCTGATAACACCACCAGCGCCGACGTCGAACCTGCCGCCAAGCCCAGTGACCGCAGCGGTGTAAGCACCGAATACCGCGTTATTGAAGAGCTCTCGAAAAGCTGTGCCGGTTTATTGTTGCTAACGGCGACTCCAGAGCAGGTAGGCATTGCCAGTCACTTTGCGCGCTTGCGACTGCTCGACCCCGCTCGCTTTCACGATCTCAATGAGTTCATTGCACAGCAAGAAAAATTTGTTGGCCTGAACGAGGTAGTAACTCAGTTACTGAATCAACAAGTATTGAGCGCAACTCAACAAGCCGTGTTGGCACAATATATTCAACCCGATGAGCAAGGAAGCGATACGCAGCAGCTAGTGAATCAGTTACTCGATTGTCACGGCACAGGTCGCGTACTATTTCGTAATACCCGAGCAGCAATAAAGAATTTTCCAGCTCGCCTACCGGTTGGCTACCCGTTGGAAATACCCGATATTTATCGTGAACGCAGCGGTTTATACCCAGAGCATTTAAGCAGCGAGCAAAATGGACAATGGCTTCGCGAAGATCCGAGGGTGGCCTGGCTTGAAGGCCTACTCAAAGGATTACGCAATGAAAAAGTTCTTTTGATTTGCCACCATGCATCAACTGCAATCGACCTAGAGAAACATTTACACTTTAATGCCGGCATACGCAGCACCGCATTTTATGAAGACTTATCGATCATAGAGCGCGATCGAGCCGCGGCCTATTTTGCCGACACCGAAGCCGGCGCTCAGGTAATGATTTGCTCGGAGATTGGCAGCGAAGGCCGCAACTTTCAGTTCGCTCACCATTTGGTTTTATTTGATTTGCCTACCAACCCTGACTTACTTGAGCAGCGCATTGGTCGCCTTGATCGTATTGGCCAAGCACATGACATTCAAATTCATATTCCTTATTTAGAGGGCAGCGCCTCCGAGTACTTATATCGCTGGTACGATGAAGGACTCAATGCATTCAGGCACAGTTTCTCTGCAGGTCTTGCTGTATATAATTGTTTCGAAAAAAATTTACAGCCCTGGCTGGCACAAACCATTACTACTGATGAAAAAACGTTTGAAGTACTGCTTGAAAACACTATCACGCACACCTCCGCTCTGCGCAATGAACTAGCCCAAGGACGCGATCAACTTTTAGAATTAAATTCTTGCAACGTCGAGGTCGCCACCAATATTATAGAAACCGTTGGCCAGGCCGAGCAAAGCGAAGTACTTAGCAACTATATGTCTTTAGTTTTCGATACCTTCGGCATTGAACAAGACTATCACTCCGAACATTGCCAAGTATTACGACCGACCGATCAAATGCTAACGGCACAATTCCCTGGAGTAAAAGAAGAAGGCGTAACGGTTACCTACGACCGCAGCAAAGCACAAAGTCGTGAAGACATGGAATTTATGACCTGGGAACACCCCATGGTCGATGAATCCATGGAAATGATAGCTGGGACAGAATTAGGTAACGCGGCTATTGGCGCCATCAAAGTAAAATCACTGCCAGCCGGCAGCGTACTTTTAGAATGTTTTTTCGTCACCGAGTGCAGCGCCCCGCGTGATCTGCAAATACAACGCTACTTACCGGCAACACCTATGCGTGTGCTCATTGACATGCAAGGCAATGTTTTAACCAAAGCGATCAAATACGCCCAGCTGAATAAAATTCGCAGTCACGTAAAACGCACATCTCGACCGGCTATTGTTAAGCAATTAAAACCAGAGCTAGAAAAAATGGTGGCCTGCGCGCAACGCATAGCAGATGCCGAAGCAATGCCGTTAATAGAAACCGCTGGGGTACAACTGAGCGAAACACTTGATGCCGAATTGCTGCGATTGCGCCAATTAAATAAGCGCAATCAGTCTATTCGTCCGGCTGAAATAGAATACTTTGCCAAGCAAAAAACAAGCGCCTTGGCACACTTGAAAAACGCTTCGGCCAATCTACAAGCGGTACGTATTATTATTAATACTTAATTCAACAAGCCAAACAAAAAAGAATGAGCATGCGCGTGACTCTTCATTGTGCGCATGCTCATTCTTCGATTCAAGATTAGCTAGATACTTACAGTGCCTCAAGAATGGTTTCGGCGCTACTCACACCAATATCACCTGCAGGCTCAACATTTAAGGTGGTGATCGTACCGTCCTCGACAATCATTGCATAACGCTGCGAACGCTTACCTAAACCAAACCCGCTCCCGTCAAGCTCTAAACCTAACTTACCTGTCAATTCGCCGTTACCATCGGCAAGCATTAACAACTCTTGAGCATTTTGCGCGTCGCCCCATGCACCCATGACAAAGGCATCATTGACAGATAGGCAGACGATTGTATCGACACCCTTTGCCTTGATGTTATCGGCATTAACAACAAAGCCCGGAACATGAGCCTTTGAGCAACCTGGCGTAAACGCGCCCGGCACGGCAAACAACACCACTTTTTTTCCAGCAAAAATAGCTTCTGTGGTGATGTCTTCTGGGCCGTTAGCACCCATAACTTTTAAGGTGCACGCAGGTACTTTATCGCCTGTCTGAATGGCCATACTTTTTTCTCCTTTACTTTCGATTGTGGTCAATGAATACAATGTTTACTGAATAATATATACAGCGCTTGATGCGGGCCATTCTACTTGAAAATGAATTCAAAAACCTCGCGGTAATGCCCGACGAAATAGACATTTATATTGGCTTTAAGAAAATCGGGCAGTTCTTCGTAATCGCGACGACAAGCCTCGGGCATAATAAGCTGATTTATTTTTCGGCGCCTAGCCGCAATGACTTTTTCACGAATCCCACCTACAGCCAAAATCTGCCCGGTAAGCGTCAGCTCACCCGTCATGGCCAGTGGCTGCCTGATCTTCTGTTTGCGGGCCAAAGAAAGCAGTGCCGTGGCCATTGTGATGCCCGCACTGGGCCCATCTTTGGGAGTAGCGCCCTCAGGCACGTGTAAATGAACATACGATTCATCGAAAAAATCTTTAGGGCAACCGTACTCCGCTAAGTGCGAGACCACATAACTGTAGGCTATTTCGGCCGATTCTTTCATTACATCACCCAGCTGCCCTGTGAGCTTAAAGCTTCGGTGCTTGGTGTGCACGCGCGTCGCCTCGATGGGCAAGGTTGCGCCGCCCATTGACGTCCAGGCCAAGCCAGTGACTACGCCCGTACCATTAATCATATGCTCATCGCGAAAAACGGGCGCGCCTAAATAGTGTTCGAGATCAGTGATCCCTATCCGTACCGGCTCGTCAGGCTCCTCTAACAACCGGACCACCGCTTTGCGGATAATACGTTGTAATTGTTTGTCAAGATTACGCACACCTGCCTCGCGAGCATACTGCTCAATAATTTTCCGTAACGCAGGCCGGGCAATGCGTAGCTGCCTAGCTTTTACTCCAGCTTTTTTTAAAGCTTTGGGTAAAAGATGGTTTTTGGCAATGAGTAATTTTTCTTCGGTAATGTAACCGGCCAAACGAATAGTTTCCATACGATCAAGCAATGGTGCCGGAATACTATCGAGCTGATTTGCCGTGCACACGAACAAGACCTTGGACAAGTCGACCGGCAAATCAAGGTAGTGATCACGAAAGCTGCTGTTCTGCTCGGGGTCAAGGGCCTCTAATAAAGCTGACGCAGGATCCCCTTGATAAGAAGCGCCTACTTTATCAATCTCATCAAGCATAATCACTGGGTTAGAAACTTCAACCTGCTTAAGTGCCTGAACAAACTTACCCGGCATTGCGCCAATATAAGTACGCCGATGGCCTTTTATTTCTGCCTCGTCACGCATTCCACCCAGACTAAAACGATAAAACTTTCTTCCTAAAGCATCGGCAATCGATTTCCCAATAGATGTTTTACCTACGCCCGGCGGCCCCACCAACAAAACGATTGACCCCGACATCTCACCTTTAAAAGCCCCTAGCGCCAAAAATTCAATAATTCTTTCTTTTACATCTTCAAGGCCATCATGATGATTCTCCAATACCTGCCGGGCCACTTTAAGATCGAGATTGTCTTTAGAATTAACGCCCCAAGGAAATGACGTTAGCCAATCTAGATAATTACGTGTAACCGCAAACTCGGGCGATCCCGATTGCAAAAAACCTAACTTTTTTAACTCCTCATCAATACGCTTTTGCGCCAATTGAGGCACATTCATACCCTGAAGCCGATCTCGAAACTCATCGGAATCGGCCGTTTTATCGTCTTTTTCTATACCAAGCTCTTGCTGAATTATTTTTAACTGCTCTCGTAAAAAAAACTCTCGCTGACGATCACTTACCTTTTCATTGACCTGCGCCGTAATTTCGGTTTGCAGCTGGCCAACTTCAATTTCTTTATGCAAGAGAATGAGCACTTTTTTCATCCGCTCAAGTAGAGGCAACGTTTCAAGAACAGCCTGTAAATCACGCCCTTTCGCCGTAGTAATAGCTGCAGAAAAATCAGCTAGTGGCGACGGATCGTTGGGGCTAAAGCGACTTAAGTAATCTTTAAGCTCTTCCGAATATAACGGGTTGAGTGGCAACAATTCTTTAATTGCTTTGATCAGGGCCATCGCATGCGCTTTAGTTTGTTCGGCTAGCTCAAGCTGCTCATCAATAAACTTCTGTTTGTCGGTTGGGTAACTGACATAAGCCATAAAGGGCCGCTCACTAGAGACCCAACTTTCAACAAGAAACCGCTTAACACCTTGAGCAACAAGCTGCATTTTCTCGCCAACCACTGTGACATTATGCAATCTCACAACGCAGCCTATTGCCGGGCAATCGTCGGTGCTAGCCGCTTCAGGATCGTTGCCATCTACATAAACCAGCCCAACATAATTATGGCCTGCCTTGGCTACCTGCTCTAGCGTACCGTGCCAGCGTTGTTTATTGACTACTACAGGCTGTATTTGCCCAGGAAAAAAAGGCCGGTTACCCACAGGAATGACATACAACTTTTCGGGTAAGATATCACCTGGAAGGGCAAGATCGCCAACCGATTCTCCGCCTAGGCCATCAAGCGGAGCGTCTAAATCCGCGTCGTCTTTCATCGCTTTAGTGGGAGGCGCTCTATTGCCATGACCGCGTCTCGTTATCATATTTTCACCTATTCGCTAGCTTGCATAAGCTAATAGCGGCCTACTTTACTCAGACCTAATATCAACATGCGGGCACTGCAGCGATTTTCAAGGGCGTGCTAGATTTATTGGTCGCCCCGCTGATGAAAAAAACCGCCTTACGAGCAAGCCAGGCCGGGTAGTTGTTAGATCAAATGCTAAATCAAAAGCCAGCTGAAGCACGCAATGATTGATGCGCCAACAATGTTCAGCACTAAGCCCGTGCGCATCATAGCTGCCGCAACGATTTTTCCACTACTGAAAACGACGGCATTAGGGGCCGTGGCTACAGGCAACATGAATGCACAACTCGCACTCAAAGCAGCAGGCACCATTAATAACTCAGGCGCAACTGAGGCACCCATTGCTGCTGCAGCGAGCACCGGCATGAGCAACGTTGTGGTCGCGGTATTGCTGGTTGTTTCAGTCAAGAAGCTCACGCCCAAACAAAGCACCAACAGCATAATGAAGATAGGCCAGCCGGCCAGCACGCCAAATAACTCGCCCAACTCAGCACTGAGGCCTGAAGTTAAAAAAGCGCGCGCAATACAGATACCACCAGAAAATAATAACAACATCCCCCAGGGTATTTGATTGGCCTGCTCCCAATTCAGCAAACGGCCGCCACGACCATTAGGCACAACAAAAAGACAAATCGCTCCTAGCAAAGCCACTGCGGCATCGTTAGCCGTTTCAAGCTCAAACCAAGTGCTCCAGCCTCCCCATGGGTCGCTGCGAGTAATCCACAAAAGCGCCGTCATAGAAAAAATACACAACACCCGCCGTTCTGCAGAAGTCCACGCACCAACCGCCGGCAATTTAACATCATGCCCACCACTTAAGTTTCTTGTTAACCACCAAATGATAATAGGCAACAAACAAATCACTACGGGCAACCCCCAACTCATCCACTGAACAAAACCAATACGCTCGCCCGTGGTTTGAGTGAAAACCTCCATGAAAACTAGATTGGGTGGTGTGCCAATTGGCGTGCCCATACCGCCTACATTAGCCGCATAGGCAATGCCTAGCATCAATGCCATGGGCAATACTTTACTTTGAGTTTTTTCAAGAATAGCTAATGCAATAGGCAGTAACATTAACGTTGTCGCCGTATTTGATATCCACATACTCAGCGCAGCGGCAGCCAGCATAAAACCCGCTACCAATGAGCGCTCACTACTCCCGCCGGCAATACGCTCACACATATTGACCATCGTCACAGCGAGTCGGCGATGTGTCCCCGTAGATTCCATTCCGCGAGACAAAATAAAACCACCCAACATCAAAATAATTAAGGGACTACCATAAGCTGCAGCCACTTCTTGCCCGTTTAAAACGCCGGTTAATGGAAATACTGCCATAGGAATTAACGAAGTTACGGGTATGGGTACCGGCTCGGTCACCCACCAGATAACACACCATACTGTTACCGCGACAGTAATAGCTGCCATACTCTCTAATGAAGCCGCCGCTATAAGACCTACCAAAAAGGCTACTAACGGGCCCATCAATAACGCAGAATTTTTCAGCGAAGTTGTTTGCGACAAAAGGCTTTCCTCAATTATTATTTAATGCACGAAATTCAATATCAACCGTTCGCCTTTTCAACCAATCAAAAACTAATTCACACCGTAACCCATGGGTGCAATAAGTAAGCGGTTGCCGGCAAATGAGCCAATAAAGAGTTGGTTGTTAATATGAATGGCCGCGGTACCACCGCCAAAATATTCCCCGTCGCTATGAAATATTTCTTTTTTCTGCAATGTATCGATATTCACCTCGTATATACTAAACGGAACATTACAGTTGACTTGACCGTGACTAACACACCAGGCCATTTGCAATAAATTAGCCTGATGAGAAGCCACCAGTAAAAACCCATCACGGGTAGAATCCCAGTTAGTGTTATCAGCTTTTTCAATGGCCACTTCGCCTGTTGTTAATTTTTTAATGCGGTCAAATATTTTTATTTTGTTTTCACCATAGGCATTAACATAAAAACGCTTATTCTGATTATCGCTAACCACGCCATTAAAGCCCACGCCCTGTAAATCTGGCACCGTCTGCAAACCCGACTGCAGTGTCCAGCGCCATAACCGACCATTTTGCCGACCTAAGATATAATCCAGCCCACCGTTAAAAAAAGAATCAACCTGCACCATTTCGCTAGCAACAAAACCATTATCGGTGGCTGCAACATCATTAAGCACACTATTGCCATCAGCCATGACACAACCTCGCCACTCAAGTGCCCAGCCGCTTGGCTGGTTTTTCATCAGCTCAAACATCTCAATAGTGTCACGCCCGCCATGATTAACGACCAACAACTGCCAGCGCCCACTAGGACGCTGTGATAAATCAAAACCATGGGGAGAAAATACTTCGGGCTCTGCACAATGGTCGTCGCCCCAGAGATTCTGCCCCAAACGTAAATCGTTGATGCTAGCAAGATCGTATAAAATGCGTGTACTCCCAGTGGCTATATCGTAGAGCGACAAACGCCCCCCCATAATGCCTTGATGACCATACTCACTAATTAATAAACCTGAATGATCGGGCAATGCCGCAAGGTCTTCCGGAGCCTGAATACCACAAACAACGCGCAAATCGCCCTGCGGCTCACAGTCTTGCTCGGTATGGACGGTGTTAAGTACATCGGAGCAGGCACACAGCCCTATAGCAGCCAGCATACCTAAAAAAATTCGCATTTTTATTCTCCACAGAAGGTGATCGCAAGCAAAGCCATTAAAGCGAAGCCAATGGCGAGCATCAAGCGCTTTTTTAAACACCGCGCCGATAACGCGCTGCACGTGGTAAAGTGCTCGCGAAGCATCTATTAACAGCAACGGATTAAAGAGTGCCTACAACAGTTGTCACAGACCTACCTGCACCTAGGCTAACCGATACATTTGGACGGCATATCAACTACGCGCGCCTATCGGTCACCGACCGCTGTGACTTTCGCTGTGTCTATTGCATGGCAGAAGACATGGAATTTTTACCGCGCAGTGAAATCCTTTCGTTAGAAGAGATTTATGCCATTGCTCAAGGCTTAGTAAATGCGGGCATTAACACGCTGCGCCTGACCGGCGGTGAGCCACTCATACGTAACAACATACTGTGGCTCATTGAAAAATTAGGTGCGCTGGAAGGACTACAGGAACTGACGTTGACCACCAATGGCTCACAACTAAGCAAATATGCCTCGGAGCTCGCCCGGTTGGGCGTGCAAAGAATCAATATCAGCCTCGATTCATTAGATCCTCTCAAATTTAAGCAGATCACCCGCACAGGTAATTTAGAGCAAGTGATTGAAGGCATTGATGCTGCACGCGCAGCAGGGTTTAAACAAATAAAACTCAATAGCGTCATCATGAAGCAGCGCAACGATGAGGAAATTCTCGACTTGGTCAATTTTGCCATTGCAAGGGAGATTGATATTGCCTTTATTGAAGAGATGCCACTGGGCGAAATTAACGAACATGATCGCGCGCAAACCTATTGTTCGAGCGATGAAGTACGCCAGTGCATTGAGCAGCGGCATAAACTATTACCAAGTAAAAAAACCACCAGCGGCCCCTCGCGCTACTTCAAGGTAGACAACAGTAATAGCCATGTGGGGTTTATTTCACCGCACAGTCACAATTTTTGCAGTGACTGTAATCGCGTACGCGTCACTGTTGAGGGCCGCTTATTGATGTGCCTTGGCAACGAGCACTCTGTTGATTTACGCACCATACTTCGCGATCAAGCAGCCGATAAACAAGCGCTAACTACAGCCATTAAACAAGGCCTATTGCTCAAGCCCGAGCGGCACTATTTTGATTTAAATAGCCAGCCCGATATCGTCCGCTTCATGAATATGACTGGCGGCTAGTACCTGCACTGAAAGCGCCCTGGCCTATGCGAAATTACCAACCCAATGGGGTTATTAGCCGCTGATTTATTGACGCCAATGCGGTGCTAGCCGATGCAAGCCCTCGCAAAGCAGCGTTTGCCGCTCTGCCAGCGCATTGGGTGTGTAAGCTACAGGCTCAAGCGCCCCCCAAACCGGCGCAGGCCAAACAGGGTCATGGGCGAAGCGTGCAATATGATGCACATGCAACTGCGCCACTATATTACCCAGCGCCGCTATATTTAACTTGTCGGCACCCACTTGCTCCAGTAACAATTGCGCAACAACATTAGACTCACGGGTTAGTTGCAGTTGGTCGTGCTCATCAAGATCGACCAGCTCTCGCAAATTGACCCGCCTAGGAACTAAAATTAACCAAGGGTATTGGCTATCGTTCATCAATAGCAGCTCGCAAAGAGGCAAATTAGCAACAGGGTGTGTGTCTTTTTGTAAGCGCGAATCTAAAACAAACATAGTCAACTCCGAAATCTCTTGAGACAAAAACTTGGCAACTCATCGAACAAATACAATGCACGCCTCACCCCAACGCTGCCCCTGGTGCGGTAACGACCCACTTTACCAGCAATATCATGACCAAGAGTGGGGAGTACCTACCTATGATGATGCAACCTTGTTTGAATTTTTGTTGCTAGAAGGAGCGCAGGCTGGCTTGAGCTGGATCACCATATTAAAGAAACGCGAAAACTATCGCAGCGCTTTTGATGGCTTTGATGCCAATAAAATAGCAAGCTATTCTGAAAAAAAAATAGTATCCCTCAAGGGCGATGCAGGCATTGTACGCAACGAGCTAAAAATTCGCGCGGCCGTTAACAACGCCCGCTGCTATCTTCAGCTATGCGACGACGAAGGCTCGCTGAGCCAATTTTTGTGGGGCTTTGTGGGGGGGTCGCCTATTCAAAACCAATGGCAACGCCATGAGCAAATTCCGGCTAGCACTCCCCTCTCCGACATTATTAGTAAAGCTATGCGAAAACGCGGCTTCAAATTTTTTGGCACGACCATTTGTTACGCCTATATGCAGGCGGTTGGCATGGTGAATGATCACTTAGTCGATTGCCCTAATTACGCTACCTGTGCAAAAATCAGCCTCGCGAAGAAAAAATAAACCCAATAGCGCGAAAGCCTGGTTAAATAACAAACAGATCGTGACTGTAAGCGGCGAGCACCAAAAATTCAATGCTACCTCCTCACTCCAGCGAACTGCCATCTGTCTTAAGATAAAGCCCATGTATAACAATAGATTGCATGGCTCCGCAAATTTTATTTAAACATTCCATGATAATCAAAGAGCCGCCTGCATTAAGTATCCAATGTAAAGAACTTGACCTTTAGTTTGAAAAAAATTAAGGTGTACACAAGTTAGCCACCGATCAAGTGGCAAGCTACTAATAACGATTATAAGATCAGTGTTCGTGCTGATTAAAAAGATAAGCCTTCTGGCGGCAACCTCACAAAGAGCGCTTCAGAGAAGGTATAGCCACCATGGCTATTATTAATAATAAAACGATCGAACAATAGTCGGGCAACGCAAGTTCACAGTGCTACTGCTCACAGGGAATTAAGAGCCCGTGCTAGGTATGCTCAGGCCCGACGAACCACACTGAACTAAACGCAAAATAAATTACTACTAAACCATCGGTCCTGGAGGATTATCATGTTTACTCTCTCTCATGCTCGCACCGTATGTGCGCTTACATTGTCGTTAACAGTCTCGGGGTTAACCCATGCGGCTTATTCTAAAGTTATCTCCTTTGGTGATAGTCTCTCCGACGTAGGGAACGTTTATACCGCAACGGCTGGCGCGACTCCCGGTGCACCCTACTTTAACGGTCGCTTTAGTGACGGCCCAGTTTGGGTTGAGACACTGGCCACAGGGCTAGGCTTGTCACCAGCCACTGCGTCATTATTAGGCGGCGACAATTATTCTTGGGGTGGCGCGCGAGTGAGCGACAACTCAAGCGTCCCTTCAGTGCAAGCCCAAATAGGCGCAGTAGGCGTAACGGGCAGCTATTTTAATAACACAGGCGGTGTTGCTGATCCTAACGCGCTTTACACAGTGCTTATTGGCGGTAACGATATTAATGCCGTCGACGGTAGCACTTATACGACCACCGATCTGCAAAACGATGCGCTAGCTGTAGCCAATAGTGTCAACGCCTTAATAGCCGCAGGAGCTGAGTCCGTTTTAGTCGGCAACGTGCCAGATCTTGGTGGCGCGCCTGTCTGTGATGGTAATGAAGCTGCCTGTACAGGCGCAACTAATCTGTTCAATGGATATCTTAGTGCAGGGCTAGCTGGTGTTGATCCAAGCAAATTGATTTTCTTAGACCTGTTTACTATCGGTCAAGATATCCAAGCCGATTTAGCTGGCAATGGCTTTACTAACGGCGACGCTAACTGTCTTGCCACAGCCTATACAGGTCCGGGCAGCTGTGACACTTACGTCTTCTGGGACACCTTGCACCCTACAGGTACTGCGCATGAAATCATTGGCGATGCTGCAGTGGCAGCAGCCGTTCCCGTGCCTGCTGCACTGCCCCTAATGCTTTCGGCACTGATGGGCTTGGGCGCAATCAAACGCGCTCGCAAGGCTTAATATGACAGCCTAGGTAAACTCATTGAAAAACGGTGCCTAATGGCGCCGTTTTTTTTCGCGCTAATTTTATCGCGCCAGCCAACTGCAGCTCCTAGCTCGCCTGACTAAAAGCGGGGTTAAAAAGTACAATATAGCCCTAAGCTCATAGGCCCAGCCGAACCACTCTAACGAAGCTGGCATCAACGGCGCTACGATCACTTATAGTTTACACTTGTCGTGGGTAGCCCTACTCGTGCCCTAATCGCCATTATTTTCATACGTAACAGGTAATTGATGTTGAACTGCAATACCGATATCACCCAACTCATTGGCAACACGCCACTGATTAAGCTTCAGCAGATTTCAGAATTAACCGGCTGCAACATATACGGCAAAGCCGAATTTTTAAATCCCGGCAGTTCAGTCAAAGATCGCACAGCGCTGGGCATTATTCGTGATGCCGAGCGCTCCGGAGCACTGCAACCCGGCGGCACTATTGTTGAAGGCACTGCCGG
>Ga0115560_1000365_pt1 | contig 35204 bp, 38 predicted proteins | sample COGITO_mtgs_1105_5_FD_87278 | JGI IMG/M metagenome (GOLD analysis project Ga0115560, IMG submission 87278) | Pelagic marine microbial communities from North Sea - COGITO_mtgs_110509 | ecosystem: Environmental > Aquatic > Marine > Epipelagic | place: Germany:Helgoland, sampling site Kabeltonne... | reverse complement strand
TAGACCAGCTATTAACGTAGGTATTTCAGTATCTCGTGTAGGAGGAAACGCTCAGATTAAATCTATGAAAAAAGTATCTGGAACCTTAAAATTAGATCAAGCACAGTATCGTGAATTAGAAGCGTTTGCTAAGTTTGGATCAGATTTAGATGCAGCCACAATGAATGTAATTTCAAAAGGACAACGAAATGTTGAAATTTTAAAACAAGCACAAAACGATCCTTTTACAGTAGAAGATCAGGTAGCTATTATTTATGCAGGTTCTAAGAACTTGTTAAAAGAGGTTCCTGTAAAAAAAGTAAAAGAATTTGAAAGAGACTATATTGATTATTTAAATGCGAAGCATAGAGATGCTTTAGATATTTTAAAATCAGGTAAGTTAACAGACGAAGTAATTGCAACACTAGAAAGTGCTGCAAAAGAAATCTCAGCAAAATTTGCGTAAACACTAAACCCTTTAAAGATTTAGAGATATGGCAAACTTAAAAGAAATACGTAATAGAATAGCATCCATTGGATCTACAATGCAGATTACCAGTGCCATGAAAATGGTTTCTGCTGCAAAGTTAAAGAAGGCACAAGACGCTATTACAGCAATGCGTCCTTATTCTTCTAAATTAACTGAGTTATTACAAAACCTAAGCGCAACATTAGATAGTGATGTTGGAGGAGCGTATACTAAGCAACGAGATCTCTCCAAGGTATTGCTAGTGGTTGTCACCTCAAACAGAGGTTTGTGTGGTGGATTTAATTCTTCTGTAATCAAAGAAACAGTTCAAAACATTACAGCAAACTATCAAGACGTTCATGTAGATCTGCTAACAATCGGTAAAAAAGGGAATGATATTTTATCAAAAACATATCCTGTTATAGATACTAGAAATGATATTTATGATGACCTAACCTTTGATAAGGTTGCTGAAGTTGCAGAAAAAATCATGCATTTATATGTAGATGGAACCTATGATAAAATAGAAATAATTTACAATAGGTTTAAAAATGCAGCAACTCAAATTCCACAAGTAGAGCAATTTTTGCCTATTAAGCCAGTAGAAGGAGACGCTAATGCAAATGCTGATTATATTTTTGAACCATCTAAAGAAAAGATTGTCTTAGAGTTGATTCCTAAATCATTAAAGACACAATTATACAAATCGGTAAGAGATAGTTTTGCTGCAGAACACGGAGCTAGAATGACTGCAATGCACAAAGCAACAGACAATGCTACTGAATTACGAGACGACCTAAAGTTAACGTATAACAAGGCTCGACAAGCAGCAATTACTAACGAAATTTTGGAAATTGTAGGTGGTGCAGAAGCATTAAAAAATTAAATTTTTTTATATTGTAAGAAAGAGTGTATCTACAAGATGCACTCTTTTTTGGTACAGAGAACTATTGACACTTTTTTCAAGATTTGTAACACATCTTTTATTTATGGCACGCAATTTGAAAACAGTACCATATAACCAATAAAACAAACCTCATGAAAATCTTCAAATTACTTTTAGCTCTGTTTGTAAGTGCTACTTTTTTTAGCTCTTGTATAGTTACAGATGACACCTTAGACAACTCCATTTCTTTAGGCCAATTGATGTCTAGTTATGATCTGTGGTATGTAGATATTCACAGAACATCTGGTAATGGCGATGTTCCATTTGTGTCAATAGCTTTTACCTTGTCTTTTGTCAATGGTACTATGTACGCCAACAATAATATTGTAGATGTTGGTTTTACAGGAAACGGTCTTGGTATTCAGGTAGGAAATTATGACACTTTTGGCACCTATCTAGAAACATTTCATGATATAGACGGAAGACATGACTTTGAGGTTGTTCAGCTATCTTTAAATGAAATCAGAATATATGATACAGTACAAAATGTAAGTTATGTGCTAGTCGGTTATCAGACAGATGAATTTGATTACGATATGTTGTTTTATGATAATATAGAATATTTTTTACAAGAATATACTGCTTGGGAAAGAACAGCAATTAGCATAGCAGGGAATCCAAACCCATTTGATAGCGAACATTATTTACAATTTACACCAGAAAATAATACAACATTTTATTCTTCTCATGATTCGTTTGGCATAAATATTGATAATTTATTATGGGATTTCACAGGTAATTATGAGGTCTTTGATGTTCTAGGATTTGATAATTTAAAAATACTTACACTTCGTTATAATGGTGGAGATGTCGAAGAATTTGAATTAACAGTTGTCAATGATCAAAGAATAGAATTATTTCACCTTAGTTCAGAAACAACCTACGAGTTTACAGGAAGAGGGTTTATTCAACTCTTAAGAGGTGAAAAAAAATCGAAAACTATTGTAAGTAAGGAAGGAAGAAAACGAACTAAAGTAATAAGAAAGAAAAAACAAAAAAGTAAGCAATAACAACGTTTTGGTTAGTTGATTCTTGGGTGGTTGTTCTATATAACCAACAAGAAGGATGCCGCTCTAGAGGTAGAGCGGTTTTTTTCTGCCCAAAAATTAGTATTTCTAAAATAGTTGTAATGGTACATCTCATGAAAATCTGTTATCTTTAATCCAAAACAAATTCATGGATTTAACTGTATTTATTACAGGAGCTACCTCAGGAATAGGAAAAGCAACTGCAGAATTTTTAGCAAAACACAGCTATAGATTAATTCTTTGTGGCAGAAAAGAGGATCGATTAAAAGAATTAAAACAAACTCTTGGCAAACAAACAGCCATTACTACTTTACAGTTTGACGTAAGAGACAAAGAGGCTGTTTTTTCTGCAATAGAAAGTCTTCCTGAAAATTTTAGAGAGATTGATGTGCTAATTAACAATGCGGGGAATGCTCATGGGTTAAGTTCAATACAAGAAGGTGATATTAATGACTGGGATGCAATGTTAGATATTAATGTAAAAGGACTACTATATGTATCTAGAGCAATCTTACCCAAAATGATTGAAAGAAACAGCGGTTTTATTGTTAATATAGGTTCTACTGCGGGTAAAGAAGTCTATCCGAATGGAAATGTTTATTGTGCGTCTAAGTCTGCCGTAGAGGCTATTAATAAAGGAATGCGAATGGACTTAAATCAATACAATATTCGGGTAAGCGCTATACACCCTGGGTTGGTAGAAACAGCATTTTCAGATGTTCGCTTTAAAGGGGATACAGAAAGAGCAAAAAAAGTATACCAAGGCTATAAAGCGCTACAGCCAGAAGATATTGCAGAGATTATTCATTTTGTAATTACCAGACCTTATCATATAAATATTGAAGATTTGGTTGTGTTTCCATCAGCACAAGCAAGCGCAACCATTATTAATAAAAAATAAATGAGTATATATTCTAAAATTATAGCGGGCTGCATGTCTTGGGGAGCATGGGGAAGACAATTTTCTACTCAAGAAATGATTACTCAAATAAATACCAGCTTAGAGGCAGGTATTACTACTTTTGACCATGCAGATATTTATGGCGAATATACCACAGAGCACGAATTTGGAAAAGCTTTTGCTAAAAGTGGTATTGAAAGAGAATCTATTCAACTAATTTCTAAATGTGGAATTCAACATGACGGAGGCACAAGAGATAATCACATAAAACATTATAATTACTCTAAAGAATATATTATTTGGAGTGTAGAAAAATCATTAAAAGACTTAAATACATCGTATTTAGATCTCTTGTTATTGCACAGGCCTAGTCCATTAATGCATCCAAATGAAATAGCAGCAGCAGTTTCTATATTAAAAGAAAGCGGAAAAATTTTAGACTTTGGTGTCTCTAACTTTAGTCCCTCACAGCTTCGAATAATAGACAATAAGACCGCTGTCTCTGTAAATCAAATAGAATTTTCCCTCACAGAACATTCGGCAATGCACAATGGAGTTTTAGATCAACTACTACAAAAAGAGATACAACCAATGTCTTGGAGTCCATTGGGAAGTTTTTTCAAAGAAGCAAATCAAACCAACACTAGGATTAAAAAAGTATTGGATATGTTCACTAAAAAATACAATGTAACAGAAGATCAATTGTTACTATCTTGGATTTTAAAACATCCTTCAGGAGTGATACCAGTTGTTGGAACAACTTCAAAAGTACGACTAGAAAATGCCATAAAAGCAGTAGAGATTGACTTAGAGTTAGAGGATTGGTTTACTTTATTGGTAGAATGTCAGGGTCATAAAGTTCCGTAAGAATGATTAATAAACGTCTTTTAATTAAAAATTTACTCAGTCATAATGACGAGAATAGTTTTTATGATAAAAAGATGAAACTATCCCTTACAGGAAAAGAAGGCAAGGCTAAATTTTTAAAACATCTCTGTGCGCTATCCAATTCTAATCCGAAAAACAACTCCTATATTATCATAGGTGTTGAAGACGAGGAAAATAAGATTGTTGGAGTTGATTTTTACGATGACAGTAAAATACAAAATCTGGTGAATGCTTATCTGGAAAATCCGCCTAAAATAGCATATGAAAACGTTCCGTTTCCCAGCTTACCCAGACACAAGGTTATTGGCCTAGTAACAATACATCCAAACAGCCACATTACCTCACTACTTAAAAATGCATGGAAATATAGAAGAGAAACTATTTTCTATAGGAGAGGAAGTAATTCTATGCCAGCCTCCAAGAATTTTGAGTTAAGAGATACAAATAAAACGATTGTTGAAGCTATAGAAAAAAATGCCAATAACAATATAGAATTAACACTTGCTGGAGTTTTTGATTTTTTTAATAATCACAGGCCAGAATATAACCCTCAATATAAGGTTTTTAATGAGCAATTTGTGTTGTGTTGGGCAGGAGAAAAGAAGCATATTGACGGTGAAGAATTTTTTACTCGGGTAGATATTGAATTAATTAATGAACAAGTTCGATTGTTTTTTTCATCGCTAGATGAGGTACAAATAAGTTACAATAAAAACTCTTTTATCATTACAGAATATATACTACTAGGGTTGGATGCTCAAGAAAAATACTATCCTTTAGAAAAAACAATCATCAATTTTAAAGAAAACGGAAAACATGATATTGTTACAGAGTTTTTATTTGAATCACCACAGTTTGATGATGTCATGATTCAGCATATTTATCAAAACACAACCACTATTATTTCAAAAATTGAAAAAGGAGTACCTCTTTCTGTATTAGAATATGATGATGTGCCAAGACTCCCTAAAAATTGCTTACTCTGTTTTTTACATGGTTATATAGACGCTGTAGCGAAGCTCAAAAAAGCAAAAGACTATATTAAAAAGATAGAAGATAAAACTACCTATATAAAATACAAAGAAGCCATGCGTGCTATTCGTAAGGTGAAATACAGTTAAAGCTATCAATATTATTCAATCGATATAGATCCTATAGAATAGGTTCTTGCCTGACCACTAATAATAACTCTGTCGTTTTTATCTAAGCAATTTAATGCTCCTCTTCTTTTGGAGAGTTGTAGTGCAGTGAGTTCTTTTTTATGAAGTTTCTTTGCCCAAAAAGGAATTAGAGAACAATGAGCAGAGCCTGTTACGGGATCTTCTAAAATAGATGCCTGTGGGGTAAAAAAACGTGATACAAAATCGCAGGTAGTCCCTTTTGAGGTAACAATTACACCGCCCGTATCAAGGTTTATTTGGTCAAATAACTGCCTGTTAATTTTAATGTTTTTTATTTCTTCTTCAGTATCATACACCAAGACATAATCTCTTGACTTATACACCTCTTTTGGAGATATATTTAATGATTTTTTAATGATTTCTGGAAGTTTTGAAGCAACAGGCATTCTTGACGGGAAATCTAAAAAATAAAAATCATCTTTTACACAAACACTTAGATCTCCGCTTACCGTTTCAAAAACGACGTTGTTTGCAGGATAATCTAAAATTGTTTTTAAGCAATGCGCAGTTGCTAAGGTTGCGTGCCCGCATAAATCCATTTCAATTTCTGGTGTAAACCATCGCAAATGAAATTTATCTCCTTTTGGAACAAAAAAGGCAGTTTCAGCAACGGCATTTTCTTGTGTAATTCTTAATAAGATTTCATCAGGAAGCCATGAGGTTAAAGGAACAACACAGGCCGGATTTCCACCAAAAACAGTATTTGTAAACGCGTCTATTTGAAAGAGGTCTAAGGTCATTTTTTAGTTAATAGAGATTGCCAAAATAAGTTTGTCTGTTCAATATAATTATCATTTTTTTTGCTCTTCGCCCATTGATTTGCACTTTTAATAGTTATTAAAGCCCCCTTCCCATCATTATTTTTGGCTTGTATTTTTGCTTTTAGTAAACCGTAACGAAAGTTCTCAGGACTTTTTTCAAGTGCTTTATCAATAAAACCAAGCGCTTCATTTAAATCTTTACCATTATTGCTGTAGTATTGAGCTGCTTCAAAATAGGTTCTATGAGGAATGCTTTTTGGAGTTTTCAAAAATTCAGTCATTTGATGCTCAATTTGGCTGGCTACTTCTAGCTTCATAGGAATTGAAATTAAGGTGTTTTCCCAAACAAGTTGAAGGTCTAAAGAGTCTGATGTGAGTGCTGCAAATTGCATGGTAAAGCTTTCTACATAGTTATTTATTTTTATGGGTTTTACTTCAAACCTAAACACATCATCAGCGGACTTGTAAGCATCTCCAGCAATACTTCGTAGGGTTGTGTTTGAATGAATAATAATTGTCCAAAGATCTTCACTAGGAATGGTATAGATTGCATAAGTGCCAGGAAGAATTGTCTGTCCACCAATTTTGGCAGATTCTGTGAAAGTAATTTTAGTAGATGCATTTGCTCCTGTTCGCCAAATGGTATTATAGGGCACTAGATTTCCATATACTTTTCTTCCCTTAGCAGAGGGCCTAGAATATTCTAAACTAATTTTAGTAAGTCCTATTTCTTGTGAGATTTCACTAAAAGGGCTTAAGGTGGGTGTTTTTAATCGTTGACTTTTACAAATAGAAAAACATAATAAAAGACAGATAAGAGAAATTGTGTGTTTCATGTGGCTGATAATTTATATCATTGAATTCCTAAATTTAGGAATTAATTTTAAATACTTCGAAAGATCTTGACCATTCTGATGATTCACCCGCTTTAATATTGATTTTAAAAAATAATTCCGGACTTATTACATGCCCCCAGCCCCACAAGTTTATTTTGTCTGTTTTAAAGTTCCCTATTTCTTGAATTCCTATATTAGTTTTTGAATTTAGCAAGGTCCAAGCAGCATTTTTATGCTTACCTCCAGAAAGGTTACTAAAAAAGAACTGTTCTTTGGGTGTGTCCTTAAATGTTATACGGTTACTACCAATAGCAGCTTTTTGTTCAGTGTTTACAGTTTCGTCAAAAAACAAGGGTTGTAGTTTAAATTGGAATGACAACTCATAGTCTTTACCTATTGAAGTGTTGTTTATTGCCATAAAATTATGTACATATTCATCGGTAACAATCTCTTTCTCGCCGGTATTGTGAAGGTTGTATTTAACTGTAAAACTAGAATGATGCAATTCAATTTCTTTGGTTAATTCATACGAGTATCCATTTACAGATTCTGATACACAGGTAATGATCACTTTATTAGCCTCAGGAAAAACATCAAATTTAGCAGGTTTAACAGCATACTTTTTATGAAATATATAGTGGTCATCTTCTTTCTTTAACAGGCCAATACCAATTTTATGAAACCAACCGCCAATGGCGGTTTCGTTAAAGCCCAAAGGAGTATCAATTCCAAATTCATTGTAAAGGCCTCTGCCAAAACATGCTGTATTTATAAGATTAGTATTTTCTACAGTAGTTACTGAAATATTTTGAAACCTTACCTTAGAAATTTTACCCGTCCAGTCAAAGCGAGTACAGTTGTAATTTTCAGAGGGTGTATCAACGTATATCTCTAGTTTTTTGTTTTTAAGTACATATGTCATATTGTAAAAAAGTGAACTATTGGAATTCTGAAAATTACGCTACAGGATAAATTTTATAAGAATTAATTACCCATTTCCATATAATCAACCACCAAGTTAACCATTGCGTTCACACCTGTTATAAATCCGCTTTCATCAAGATAAAATTCTGGAGTATGATGTGGTGCAGAGGCCTCAGGGTCTTTTCCTTTTGGCAAGGCACCTACATAAAAATAGAAGCCAGGGACTTCATTCGCAAAAAATGAAAAATCTTCTGCTCCTGTTTCAGCAGGAACAAGGATCACATTTTCAGTTCCAGTAGATTTCTGTAAAGAGGGTAATATTTTTGCTGTCAGTGCTATATTGTTAAATGTTACTGGATAATGGGAAGAATAAGGAAGTTCTAAAATGGCTTCAGTTCCGTTTGCTTCTGCTGTTTTTGTTACTATTTGACGAATCCGATCAAAGACTAATTTCTCATCAGATTCACTTAATGTCCTAACAGTTCCTAACATTTCTACTTGCTCAGGAATAATATTAGATCTATTTCCTCCATGTATAGCACCAATTGTTACCACAGCGGCATTTCTGGTGACATTTACATTACGACTCACAATGGTTTGAAGATTATTAATAATTTGAGCTGACACGACTACAGGATCAATAGAGGACCAAGGTTCTGCTCCGTGAGAAGAGTTCCCTTTTACAGTAATTTTCATGTCGCCAACGCCCGCAAACATTCCACCAGGACGGTAGGTGATTTTACCTACCTCTAGCTGTGCGTTAATGTGAAGTCCAAAAATTACATCCACTTTTGGGTTGTTTAAAGCACCTTCTTTAACCATTAATTCTGCACCACCTTCCTCCCCTTTAGGAGCACCTTCCTCTGCAGGTTGAAAAATAAACTTAACAGTTCCTTTTAGTTCCTTTTGCATCCCAGATAAAATTTCTGCAACACCCATAAGAATGGCCACGTGAGAATCATGTCCACAGGCATGCATAACAGCTGTTTCTTTTCCGTCATATACTGTTGTTGCTTTAGAAGCAAAAGGAACAGCTGTTCTCTCTAAAACAGGTAATGCATCCATATCTGCACGCAGGGCTACTACTGGACCCGGCTGCCCTCCTTTAAGAACACCAACAACACCTGTAATCCCAACCTTTGTTTGTACCTCTATACCAAGAGACTGTAAATGTTTTGCTACCAATGCAGCAGTTCTAAATTCACGATTTCCTAATTCAGGATTTTGATGAATGTCTCTTCTCCAATCAATAACTTTTTGTTCAACTTCTTTTAATTGATTTTCAAGATTATTGGATTGGGCCTTTAGTTTAGGAAAACTTAAGAGCATTATAAATACCAGTAGTAGTTGTGTTTTTTTCATTGTATGGTTTGTTTTCGATGTGATTTTTTTTATTAAAGAAACTTCTGTATTAATGTTTTAGGATCATTTTAAACAACTAAAGTAGCAAAAGAAAATGGTTTAGTTTAGGGGATTAAATTTTTAAGCACTTTTACCCATAAATTTTTATGATAAAGCTTCTCATAGTCAACAATAATTATCTGGTTAAAACAATTTACAGTACTGTTTTCAAACTTATATTGTAACTTTAAGCCTTAATTTAAAAACAATTATTATGATCAAACAGATTAAATTAGTAGGAATTTTAGCTTTTACAATTTTAATTCTTTCAGCTTGCGCAACAACTGAAAAAGAAGAAGTTATTGATATGGAGCAAGTTAAAATGGAAATACAAGCAATGGAAGATGCTTTTGCTGCCGGTGAAAAAGGAAAAGATGCTGATGCTGTAGCAGCTTATTACAGCGATGACGCCATGAGTTATAGTAGAAATACCCAGCCTCTTTCAGGGAAGAAAGCTATTAGAGATAACATAGCAAATAATATAGCAAAAGATACTACCGGGAACTACAATGTTTATAAGGTAGTAGATGTTTTTGCGGAAGGGGATACAGCTATTGAGATTGGGTCTTGGGTACAGTTTGATCCTTCTGGGAAAGAAGTAGATAATGGGAACTTCATGTCGTATTTTCAGAAACGTGATGGGAAATATGTTTGTGTGAGAGATATGAGCACAACTACCACTCCTGTTAAGCCTAGTTTGTAATTTAAAAGCTTAGTAAAAACAGTAAGGTTTTAGTCAATAAAAAATAAAGTGCATGAAAATGCACTTTATTTTTTATTTAAAATATCTCAAGGAAGTTTCTATTAATTTCACCTAACTTAAAAGACTTCACTTTTAATTAACCAAGACTTCTTTAAGGACATTATAATATCTTAGTACAAATAAAATTGGCTCCAGATTCATTGCAATGAACATCATCTGCCAATAAACTATCTGTAAAACCTGTGTTTATATCTACTGGAATAATTTGAGAAGAAGAGGTAGATTGTTCGTTTGCTATTGTGATTACTTCTTGTTGAAGTTGGGTCATGTAGTATGTTAGTTCTAATGTCATTAAATCGGTGTGGTCTGCATATGAGCCAATAGTCATTAAACACATGCCGAGGGCTAACGTTCTTAAAAGTATTTTCAAGAGGTTTTTTTTAATAAACGAATATTTTATTACTTTTTAATCAGTTTTACTGTTTTGTTTTTTATTTTTAGCAAATAAACTCCTGAAATTAAAGGAGTTATATTAATGGTGTTAATACCGGGCTCTACAATCCCTTTCATAGCTAATTTTCCTTCAAGAGTATAAATCGTAAAAGGGAGAGTTTCATAACTAGCTGTTTCAATAATAAGTTGATTGTTGAGTGGGTTAGGGTAAGATAGATATTGAAACTTTTTGTTGATTATTTCATTTACAGATAGAGTTTCGCATTCAATTAGTCCATTAACATCAAATAGTGACACAAAATTCCATATCTCTGTTGTCGCATCTATATCCATATTTCCAGACGTACCCGGCCAATCATGACCACCTCCAATTACTTTTAACTCTTCTACTCTAGTACAATTGCCTCCATTTTCCCAAACCCTATGTTCAACAGTACTTCCTTCTGAGCTATCAGTATTAGGTAATTGGGTAATTGTTGGATTGATATCTGTAGTATTATAATTTGACCAATATGTTGTAATTTCCTCAACCGACATATAATAAGGTTGAAATCCATTGTAGGTAGAATGAGGGCTTGAATCAGCAGTACCAGGAATTAAAAGAATAGCAGTAGGATGAACAGGGGAACAAAAACCTAAGTTATAATAACTATCCCGAAATGCATCAACCAACATACTACCAGAAACTGAAGATATTGCTGCTATTTTATTGTTTAATCTACATGCAAGTTCATAAGAAAAGATTCCACCTTCAGAATAACCACAAGCATATACCCTGTCATTATCGATTGAAAATTCACTGCTTAAAGCATCTATAATTGCCTCAATAAAAAAAACATCGTTGTGTGAAGTAGGTGCTTTATGCAACCAAGAATAGCTACCATCGGTGGGATCAGTTGCTGCTTGAGGATATACAGCGATAAAGCCGGCGGTATCGGCAATTGGACGCATATCATTTGTATAATTCATAAAATCACTTGCTAAGCCGTTTCCTCCATGAAAATTAAACATCAGCGGAACAGATTCAGAACCATCATAATTTGAAGGAATATATATTATATATTCACGATTGTTACCATCAAAAACCATAGATCGAATTTCCTGAGTTTGTCCATTTGTATTTAGATAACTTATGAGTAGAATTAGCAGAAACTTTATTTTTTCCATAATTTTTATTTTAAATAAAATTTTTCTTGTATGGTATCAGTTATGCTATTAGTATTCCTTACTGAATTACAAAACGAGGTCTTACGGACACTATACAATACATACTAAAATACTAAAATTATATGCAACCCTTAAAAAAGATTTGTTAAAACAGTACTGTTAGAATAAATGGGAAAGTTTTTTGCGGGAATGACTATTTCCATCAGTCTTGAATGCGTTCAAATTTAATTTTTCTGACCCCATGATCGGTATCCCATTGGGCAACTTCTTTAAAATCCAATTTCTTATATAATTTAGTGGCAGGCATGTTCATTAAGCCTGTTTCAACGGTAAACTTATTCGATTCAAATGTTTTGAGAATAAATTCCATTAATTGACTAGCAATTCCTTGTCTAAAAAAGAGAGGATGAACAACCAAACTATTGACGTGGGTTGTTGTATTGTGATGACTAATTTCAATAATTCCTGCTAGTTTTTTGTTTTTGAAGAATCCAAAAAAAGTAGTCTTACTTTCAAGATAACTTTCAATAGGTCTTTTTAGAGGTGAGAAATCAATGGCATTTAATAATTTAGCCTCCACGGAATAGGAAGCCTGAAAAACCTGGCGCATTTTGTCAGAAATAGTTGTTTCTTTATGATGTAGCTTTTCAATCATGAGAAAAAATAAGATTTAGTACATGTAGATTTTAATCACTATTATTAGGTTCAGTACCAATCTTCCACCATTGCCAGGAACTATTAGTAAAATTAATAGCAATAACGAATCCATTACAGACGAAAGTAATATAAAAAGCTTGGTCGCCATCAACAACTAACATATTATTTTCAAAAGTGACGGGTGTTGGGTTTGGTATGACATCCCTTATGTTAAGTGAATTAAAATAGCCAGCATCACAATTATCTGGAAATCAATCACAGTAATACGTATATCTTAATCCATTTTAGAATTCGCACATTTTGTTTGGTGAAAATTCACTTCCAGCAGCATTTTCAGCAAGCCATTTTCTTTCTATAGCGTATTGTAAAATTTATTCTGAGTTATTATCATTTGAATTACCACTGATAAATGGTAACAAAAAGAAGAATAAAAATATTTTTTTCATTTTTAAACAGTTATAAGTAGTAGTACGTATTTTATTATTATGTGGGGGAACTTATTTTATTGCATAAATTTTGTGGGCAACACTCCCTTTAAATTTTATTTTTCCAACCCCTACGGCAATTGTATGATTTAACCAGTTGTATTTTTTTGAACTTGTTTGAAAAATAGGATTGGTTCTAAAATAATAACTTTCATCTGCATTATTATGAATAAACCCCTCGTAATAGGAATAGATTAGTTCGCCATCATCTGTTTCTGAGGCTACTCTTACGTCTAGCTTGCTTGTTGTTGAGTTTAATCGCAAGACCCAATCACCACCATTTGCAAGTACTTTTCCTTTTATTTTTGGACCTTCAAATGTACCAACTCCTTCTGGGTAGATGGTTCGTTCACCAAATGGTGTTTGACCAATTTCTAGAGGCTTATCTAAAGTAGATGTTAATTCGCAGAGAAGCTCATAATTAAGATCCAAATCTTGAGTGATTTTTTTTTCATTTTTTTAATGATTGGTTTACAATATTAAATTTCTTCATTAAGTGGTATGAGAATTTAATAATTTTTTCCCCCGATTACTCATGGTAATTCCCTTTATTAAATTATTCAATTTCTGTTTCGATAGCGATTGAAAATTTAGTATCGGGGTCAATAGTTTTATAACTTGTTTTTTTTGATAAATCGATAGACTCATTTTCCAAGTCAGGAAGACCAAGCCAAGGTTCTATACATACATAATCTGCTGATGGTTTAGACCATAATGCAAGGTTAGGGTAGTCTTTAAATCGAACGACGATCCCTTTTTTCTTATTTTTTTTTCGAAGTCGAATCCAATTGCAGTCTAAATTTCTGAATATTAACGCATCTTCATTGAAAAGTGTATCCGAAAGAGGAAGTATTCCTTGACTATTTTCTATGCTCTTTTTATGCTCTGTTAACAAACCCGATGCCCCTAGTTTACTTGATTTAAGTATAAGTTGAGAAGGGAATTCAATTACATAGTCGGATAACCTTATATTTTCACTCAAAGGACAAGCATATGCTGTATGTCCACCACAGCTGAAGTGCATTGGTACAGCGTCTTTATTTTCGACTTTGTAGTTCATTACTAAACGGTTATTACAAACCGTATATTCTACTGAGAATGAAAATTTAAACGGATATTGTTTTAATGTTTCTGCAGAACTTGAAAGCGTAAAACTACACTTTGAAACGTCATACTGTTTGAAACGAAGTCGACTGTTATTTCTAATAATTCCGTGTTTAGGCATTGCATACTCTTTCTCATTAAAAACAACTTTATTCTCCTTAATTTTACCAATAGAGGGAAATAATATTGGTGAGCTACTTCCCCAAACAGATTTGTCTATTTGCCAAATATACTCCTCACCAGTTAGCTTATTCTTTAAAGACTGTATCTCCGCACCGGTTGATTCAATAGTACAAATTAGGTTTTCGTTTTCTATAGTATGTAGCATATTTGTAGTATCAAGAGAATATCATAATATTACAATTGTTATGATTCTTTATATGAAGAGAAACTTTATTTTTATTTTCGTTAAACTGAATTTTCATTTTACTTCTTGAGTTTGTTGTTGTTTCTTCCCAACATTTAATTATAAAATAAGAAGTAATTTTAATAAACCAATTTTAAATTGAGTATTGGCCTTTTCTTAAACATAAATTTATGTTTTGCTGTTATTTAAAGACATTTTTATAATCAGATTTTTAGTCAAAACGAGTAGACAATATATCTAAATTTTCATGTTTGATTTTTAAAATCAATTCACCAAATAATGTATTCGCCCAAGCAAACCATGTTCGATTAAAGTCTTTGGGATTATCTTTATGAAAAGCTTCGTGCATAAAACCAGTATCGGCATGTGTGTCTTTGAGCATTTTTAGACATGCTAAAATTTCTTTTTTATCAATTGAAGTCATAGCTCTAAGAGTTATCCCCATGGGCCATATTTTTTCTTTTCCTGTATGCGGACTAGCTTGTCCTTCTCCATATTTTCCTTTTAAATAATATGGATTAGCATCACTTAATAAGAATGCTCGAGTGTTTCTGTAAATTTTGTCTGTTGGTTTGTGTGCACCTAAATAAGCCAATGACATTAGAGAAGGAACATTTGCATCATCCATGAAAACCTTATTTCCAAAACCATCTACTTCATAGGCATATATCTCACCAAACCCCTGATGCTCAGCAATAGCGTGTTTTTTAACTCCATTTTCTATTTCAATTGCAAAGTTTTTGCATTCTTCGGCAAATTCTGAATCTTTTAAAACATTTTCGTAAACCTCAGCAAGTTGTTGGAGAGAAATAATGGCAAAAATATTAGATGGAACAAGATAAGGGTACAACGTAGCATCATCTGAAGGCCGAAACATTGAGCAAATCATTCCAGTTGGCTTGATTGGTCTTCCGGTACCATTAAAAACAGGAGCATCTGTCATTTTAGTTGTATTTCTAGCAAAGTAGTAGGGAGATGTTCCGTCCTTTCTTTGTTCGGTTTTAAATGTCTTTACAATTAGCCTCATGGTTTCGTCCCATTTCTCATCAAATACAGATGTGTCATTTGTTAGTTCGTAATATTTATGAGAAAGTCTAATGACGTAACACAAAGAGTCTATTTCCCATTTTCGTTCATGGACTCCGGGGATTGGACTTGGACTGTCCATAATCCAGTATGACTCTTTTGTTAAGTCTTTATAAAACGAATTTGCATAGGGGTCAGTTAAGACACATTTGACTTGTCTGTTGACGAGTCCTAAAACTAGATTTTTAATTTTTTTATCCTTTTTTATAAGTGGTATATATGGCCAAACTTGTGCAGTAGAGTCTCTCAGCCACATTGCATCAATATCTCCTGTAATTATAAACGTGTCTGGGTTACCGTCTATAACCTCATAATCAACTGTTGTATCTAATGTATTTGGATAGCAATTTTCAAACATCCAAGCTAGTTCCTTATCTTTTACAACAGACTTTACTTCAAGGATGATTCGTTCTACTTCTTCGCTTATGAAAGTTCTATTTTTTTCAGAAGGTCTTTTAGATACAAAGTCATTGTCAAATTTAAACGTATTTGTATCAAGATTCCTGTAAGGTAATATCGATAATGCTCCTAAAAGAATACTACTATTTTTTAAAAACTGTTTTCTATCCATTTTACTATTTTTTGTTAAAATACTTAAGCACGTAATTTACTAAATACAAAACAGAATTGAAAATTTGGATAGACTTTTTGATAATGGCTTATAGAGGCAATTAATTTGCTGTTTTTTAGTTATTAAGCACTATTATTGTTTCAATGATTTTATTTTTTTTGTCAATATTAACTTTCGTTATTGTCCCTTTTTTTATATAATTTAATACTGCTGTTTTTTCTGATTTATCTAGAGTTACTTTTACATATTGTGTGTCTACTCTTTTTAACGATTCTGTTAGCGTATCAATTCCCCATCCGATAAGACCAAAACCGTTTAGTATAGCGACAAGATTAAATTTACTATCCATAACCACAACCTTTTCTTTATAGCTATCAAGTCTAAAGTCAATTCTATCGTCAGCCTTGACAAGTAACTGAACAGGTGTTTTTCCTTTTTCAAAACCATTAACAAATACTTTAGAACCAGGAGGATCAGATTCAAATAAAACTTCTCTTTTTGATCCTGTTATAATAGAAGCACAGCTGGTTGTTAGCAACATTGTTGAAGCTATTATAATAATTAATAATTTTTCTTTCATTGTTTCAAAATATTTAAACGTGCTTATTTCAATTTATAGTCTCTTTTCAGCATTATTCTGACTTTTTATTATTTCTAAAGTGTTTATCTGCTTTAATCAGACTGAATTAGTAATGAACTAAATTTTTACTATTTTTTAGTAAAGTCTACCGTTATGCTTTTAACGATTAATCCAGCCTTTTCTAATATTGGATTATCAGATCTTATACCGCTAGCTCCCATAATTTTCAGGTATTCTTTTGTAGGCAGTTCTTTTGTTATTTCAAATTGCAGATTCAGACCCGATAGTTTTCCCGAATACCATTTTTCACTGCTCCTTGTAAATATCTATCTATCTCATATCCATAAATAGTAAATATTTTTTCATTTGCATTTTGAACATCTTTTATTGTACTACCTATTTTTACACCGTGTTTTGTCTTCCATAAAGATAGTGGGTTTGATATTTTAATAGTTTTAGGAGTCAGATCTTTATTCCACTGAATTATGAGGGATTCTTTAGGCTTATTTGTGTTAATTTCAGTGCCTATAATATTAATTTCTTCATAGCTATATAGAATCGTTTCCTTTATTTGATTCGGTTTATATTGCTTTATTAATGTATTCTTTTGGGTTTTTGAAGTTATATCTCCTACCTTGTTTTTTGAAATTATGAAGTTAGCCTCATCGTTTTTTTTAGATGAATTAGTTGACTTTTCTTTACAAGAAACAAGCATAATGAAAACAATTAAAGTTAATTTAAAAATTTTCATTTTCTAGAGTTTAATTTTTGTTTATTCAAATCCAAAGAGTAATTTTTTTGTTAATAGAGTGTGTTTTATATTTCTAAAACTTGATTTTTTCGAAGGGTTAGATTTAAACCCTAATTATCAGAATCTTTGCATTTTGTAAAGTAATTCCATTACCTGTAACGCTACTTTATTTAATTAAAAATCACTATTTATCACTACTATAACCATAACCATAACCATAGTTGTATTTATATGTGTAGTTGTAACGGTAGCTATATCCATACTTATAAGCAGAATTGGAATTAGAAATAAGTCCGTTTAGAACCATTCCTAGTGGTGGCGTGCTGGGGTGCTTAAGTAATTCTTTGATAAAAGGAAATATGTTTTTATCAGAAAACTGAGACCTAGACACATAAACAACTAGGTCTGATATGGGTAATAAAGCAGTTGTATCACTAACTAGAAGTAAAGGAGCAGAGTCAATTAAAATAATATCGTAACGTTCTTTTAAGAGTTCTAATAAGTTCTTCAGTTGTGAACCTATTAATAGTTCTGAAGGATTTGGAGGAATGGCTCCTGAAAGGAGTAAATCTATTTCTTGAGGACCTGTTCCTTTCATGATTAGATTATCGATGTTCTTGAAATTCTGATCACTTAAATAGGAAGAAAGACCGAGTGCTTCACGTTCAATTCCGATGAGCTTGTGTAATTGAGGATTACGCAAATCTCCACCTATTAAGACTACTTTTTTTCCGAGGGCTTTGTAACTTTTTGCTAGGTTATAAGAGACAAAAGACTTTCCCTCTCCTTTGATAGTTGAAGTTATAGTGATAATATTTACTGTGTCTTTTTTGAGTAAAAAACTCAAATTAGAACGTAAGACTCTTATAGATTCTGCAGTGACTCCTCGGCTATAATCTGTATCAACTTTAAAGTTTTCATCGAAGGGAATTTCTCCCAAAATATTAATGTCTTTTAGTCCGTTTTCTAGGTCTTCACGTGTATTTATCTTTGTATCCATTATTTTGATAAGGAATAAAATTCCAAATGGCGCTAAAAGACTTAGGAAGAGAGCTCCGAGATAAAGTGTTTTTCCTTTTGGAGCAATTGGAATCCCGCTTGATACTCCAGAACTTAAGACCTTTAAATTTGGTAAGGCCGACTCGTAATTTATTAATGCTTCTTCTTTACGTTGTAATAAAAACACATAGAGTTCTTCAACAATTTTAAAATTCCGGGCATACCTTCTAAGGGTCTTTTCTTTATTGGGCAAACTAGCAACCAAACCACGGGTTTGGTTTTCCAATTGTTGGTAGCTTTTTACAGAAATTTTTAAACTTTCTATATGTTGTTTCACCCCTTTTATAATTGCCGTCTTTGATTGTTGTAATTGCCGGTTAATCTGCATAATAATTGGACTTTGTTCAGGAGCACTTACCAGTAAATTATTGCGTTGGGTGACCACTAAATTATAATTCCCCATTAGACGATTTACACTCTCATTGTTGATACCTACATTGGCCGGTAAAATTTTGTAATTAGATTGTACCTCCAATTGTTCAAGTAAAGCATTGGCAATCTCTAGTTGCACACCCAAAGCAAAAGTTTGCTGTTGACCTCTGATAATGTTGTTAAGTGCATTACTCGTTTGTGTCACAGGATCAAAAATCTTATTGTCTATTTGGTAATTAATGGTATTGTCAGAAATTGTATCGATACTTTTGTTTAAGATTTTTAAACGCTGGTCTATAAATTTGATACTCACCTCAGATACTTTACGCTTATCAATGACTTGATCTTCTTTAATAATCTCAATAAGGGTTTTTAAAATATCTTCGTTACGTCCTATATTGGTTCCTGTTATAGATAAATTAACCAATTCTCCTCTAGTTGATTCTGAGCCAGGGGACACTTTTAAACTATTACTAAGCAAAATAACTGCTTTATTTATGGAGCTAAATGTAATTTGATAGCTACTGTTTTTTAAGAATAACGAGTTTTTAGGTTGAAAATAGAAGAAATCGTTGTCTAAAATTTCGTTTTGTTTAATAGTATAACTTATGGTATCTGCACTGATGAAAACTTCGTTATTATAAACTTTTAATTGCCAATCCCTGAACGGATTCAATTTTTTAAATTGAATTTTAAATGGCAGCTTTCTATTATTTTCCAAACGAGTATTAATCGTTCTCTCCGAATAAATACTTGTTTGAAGATTTAGTCTTTCTACTACTTGGCTTAAAACATAATGAGAAGTAATTACCGCGATATCATTTTCTACAGAGACTCTGCTGCTACTGCCCAAAAGCCCTAAATCTCCAGCTAAAAAGGAAGCTGGGTCAGATTTTGTTTTTTTAATTTGAATCTGTGCGGTGGTTTGATAAATTTTATCAGTGTAGCGAAGGTAGACAAATGTTGCACTAAATGCTATGATGATTGCGGCTACAAACCAAGGCCAGAAAAAAAGGTAATATGAAATTTCTTTTTTTATATCAATTGACTTTTCTTCAAATTCATGTGAAAGGTTGAAATTGGGGTTTTCCATTGTTAATTCGTTATGAGGATTATGGAACTTAAAATGATAGAAAATAGACTTATTAAGGAAGAAAGATTGCCAACAAAGCCAGCAGATTTAACTTTGGCCTCATTTTGGTTTACGACAATAACATCATTGGGTTGTATGTTTTGATAAGGACTGTTTAACCAGCTACTTTCAGTTAAATTGAGATGGGTAGTACTCCTTTTTCCATTGGTCTCTCGAATCAGAATTACATCTTCACGGTTTCCGTTGATTGTTAGGTCGCTAGCTAAGCCTAAGGCTTGCAAAAGGGTGATGTTATTTTCGGTGAAGGTATACGTACCTGGGTTATTCACTTCTCCTAAAATGGTTACTTTGGCATTTAAGAGGCGAACTGTTACACTTGGGTTAATTAAGTATCCTCCCGTTATTAGGCGACTTTTTAAATCTGCCTCTAAAGCAGGAATGGTCTTCTCTGCCACAGAAACCTCCCCTAAGACAGGGAAATTGATTGTCTTATTTTTGGAAACTAAATAACCATCTAATTTCATTATATCGATATTGTTAGCCATTACTGCTCCTGATTGAGCTGCTTTGTTATATGGCAAAGCCGCTTCAGGGATGAAGGCTCCTACGTCTATTTTTAATATATCGTTGGTTTGCAATGTAGTTTCAGTTTGTAGTACCTCACTGTCATTATAGCTGTCAATATCTTGTAAATACAATATTTTTTTTTTCGAAACACAAGACTGTAATAGAAATAACAATCCAATTGTAAGAGAAAATATTTTAATAGAATGTTTCATTTTGGGGATATTAAATTTGGAATATCTTTTTATTTAAAATCACTAACGATTTTTCAAATAACGAACAGATATGTGCTAAATATAATTAATTTTCATTGATTTATTATTACTTGAAAATGCTAGTAGATTTTAAGGTAATTGAAAAAGAAGTACTTAAGATTATGCATTGTTGATGATAGTTGTTCAATAAAATAACATAGTTCCAATTAATATTAAAAACATCTTTTTAGTTTTTTGTAATTATTAGTGTTGGGCTTCTAGCTTTTGTTACAGTTTTTTTAATTTTTTTAAACGATTTATGTCTTTTTTTTAACTTTTGGTTACAAAAATACTTAAATTAGTATAAGAAACACTCTGAACAAATATAAAAGTTGTGTAAATATAAATTTTTTATTAACTTTTAGTTGTCTTTGACAAAAGCTTCTAATCAGAACAATTCATATTTTATTCAACAATAATTTTATTAATTGAATATTTTAAATCTTTCTGTTTAAGTTATTCACTATCATTTCTTTTTACACGCCTTCCGCCATCATCATATTTAATTTTACTGCCTTTAATTTTCTTGTAATTACCTTCGTTGTCATAAGTATGGATATAGCTCAAGTTTTTTGATAAAAAATCTATTGAGAATCAAAGAGTAAAATTTGTATTAGAATTTTTTTTCATAGTTTTATAATGCTTTTATATACTCGTTCGCTGGGGTTGAGGTTTGGTTTAGTAGGGCAATTTTTATAGGCCTTCAAAGGTTTTTTTATACGAATACTCCATATGTATTTTAATAAGTAAAAGCTTTTTTTCATTTGGAGATGACTTATAAATATTTTTAAGTTAGTTAATTTTCTTTATCCGTCATTTCAAAAACAATTTCACCTCCGTTTGAGATATCATTATGCGACAATTGAGTTCCTTCGATAATTTTACCATTTATCTACACACTCTCTACATAAATATTCTCTGTACTTTGATTAGTTGCTTTAATAGATACCTTTTTGCCATTATTTAAATGGATAATAGCTTCTTTAACTAGAGGACTTCCCAGAGCATACTCTGCGGAACCAGGAGTTACAGGGTAGAATCCTAAACTACTAAAAATATACCATGCGCTCATCTGTCCAGCATCATCATTTCCACAAAGGCAATCTACTGTTGGAGCAGATACTGTATCCACAATCATTCTAACACATTCTTGTGTTTTTTCAGGGTGACCTGTCCAAATATATAAATATGGGATATGATGTCCAGGTTCGTTTCCATGCACATAATTTCCTATGATACCACCCCGTGTTATATCCTCATGTTTTTCATCTATTTTCCATAGTAAAAAGAGAATCTAAACGTTGAGTAAATCTTTCTTTACCTCCCATCATAGTTTCCTTCTTTATTGAACATAACCTCAAAGTTAGTTTGCGGACTTAGTTGCACCATCCTAAAAGGAGCAGTGGCTCCAAGAAACACGTGACCCATTTTACTGGTTCCTATTAAAGGGTTCACAAATTGAGTATAATCAGTTTTAGATTTTTTGGAAGTAATCTCGTTTTCTCTCTTTTTTTTACAGGATGAAATGAATATTAGTATAATATGATTTTTTTCAAATCTATCTGTTAATAAACCAATGCATTCATATCCCTCGCTAGTAATTCAGACAATATTTTAGTAGAACTGCGCAAATTAGATTCAATTTTCTCCCTATGTTTCTCTGTTAATGTGATAGAGTCTTCTCGAGTTTCGTTTGCTTTCAAATATTTTTTTGTAAAATGATTTGAGAGTTTCTTTTTTGTAAACAGGATTGCGGTATTTCTGTATTTACTTAAAATAAAATAAGGCCATATAAAACCAAATAAATTGATTGCCATTGCACGAGCTTTCTTTTCGGGGGAAAAAGCTGCTATTTCCCAACTATTTTTAGTTTTGCGCTTTGAGTTCAATTTTGGCATCAATTTCGTCTCATTCTGAAATTCTGGAAGATTGCAAAAAGCGTGTAACTTTTGCCAAAATACATTAGAATCTATATCTTCCATAAGCAAGACACAGACTTTTTCTTTTCCAAAAGCAGCGTATAATTTTGATATCCAAACGGAATAATCTCTAAACACTCTTTTTGTTAGCTGAGAATCAATGAATCTTTCAAAGTTTAGTTGACTGGCATATGGGTTAGCAGCTGAATTTTGACTGTAGCTCGAAGCCATTATCTCTGCAGTATTTCTAAGAATAACAATTACTTTTAGGTCTCCAGAAGTCCATATTTCTTTTGAGAATTTTTCTAAGAATGGGATTATGGGCAATGCATTAAATTTATTTTTATTGCTCAACATCTCTTCGCTTAATATTAGGCTAGATAGCTCATTGAAATATTCTTTATGAACACGATCCGCCCACTTTTTAGCTTGGAAGAAATTGCTCCATTGTCTCGGACCTACAGTACAAGAACACTTAAATGAGTGTAAAATATAAAACAGTATTCACATTTTTTTAAAGTTAAAAAAAACTCATTATTTTAATTTTTTCTTTTTAATAATTAACTTTTGTACAAGTTTTCCAGGAACAATTTTTGTAAATCCTTGAAACAACCCTTTAATAATATAATTTATAGGTGATCTATATTTGTTTCTCTCAAATTGATATTCAGCTATAAGGTGCTTTTTTTGATTCGGTAAATTATGACTTCGAATAGCACCGTTAACAATTGAAGATAGTAGGAATTTATTTTTACCTTTTTGATCTTTATTTATTAGTTTTACATGAAGGTTGTCATAATCAAAGATCAGTCTATTTAAGGATTTATTTCGTCCAGCATTCATATGATATTTAAGTTGTTTTATTTGACCAGAAACTATTTCCATGCCAACTAATGGTTTAAGCGTAGTGTTAAGGTTTTTCATTTTCATTTCACCAACATCTAAATTTAATGAAAATGCTTCACGACTGGCATATGGTATATTTAAAGCAATATTAATAGCTGCTTTACCCATTAGGCTTGCTTTAATACTTGCATCTATTTGACCAACATTCTTTTGTTGCTCAGGCATGTTAGTAATACCAGTGATGTTTCCATTAATATTCTGAATTTTTATCGATCCAGATTCATGCTTTTTAACACCAAGTTCTAAATAGGTTACTATAGATTTGGAAATTTGGAGGGAATCTATTAAAACTTTTATTGGTATTGAGTTGACAATGCCCTGAAAAGACGATTTAACGATATCTGGTGGCCTTGGTATATTTTTATTTCTTTGAAGTTTAATATTAAGTTCATCCACAGAAATTTTTTGAGCCACAATATCTAATTGTGTGTAAAAATCATTTGATGGTTCAAACTGATGAATACTAATTTCTTTTGCATTTAGTTCAATTATATCGTTTTGTATACCTAATCGTTTACTTACGTCAACCCAATTTATTGAATAACCTAATGAAATATCATTCAGTAAAATCTTTTTGTCTTTTAATCTATATTGAAAACGACCTAATCCAACATGTGTATATTCGTTTAGCTCAAATGTTATGCTATCAAGAGTTACCTCCAAATCACCCATTTCAAATGGTATTAGGTGTTTGAATTTCAAAGAATCAGTTTCTAGATGACTCGCTAATAGATTGAGTTTTTTCACTTGACCTTTTCTCTTTTTTGAAATAGGGTCCATTAAAACAACTGAACCGTTTTCAATTTGGAAATGGGTAATATGAGCACGAGATAATATATCCCCAAACATTGACTGTAGTCCCTTTCCATTTGTTTTTTGATTAGTGTCTGAGCTAAGAGTTACTTCAAAACTTGGTTGTTTAAAGATAATTTTATCTATATCTAATGTTTTGCTGAAAAGTAAGTTTCTTAATCCTAAACCATTAATAGTAGCGTACTCAACATGTCCTTTGACTCTACTCCCTTTTTTATGATTTAAAGGTTCAATAGCAACCTTTTTTAAAGTAATTCCATCAAAAGAGAAGTCTAAATCTATTTCGGAATAAGTAATGTTATAAGCTCTATCAGGATTTGAATTAATTTTTGCTTGGAAATTAGATTTGATCCAAATTTCTAGCCCCTTGTTAGTAATAGCGATTAATACAATAACTATTAAAACGCTGCTTATTATTTTTTTCATATTGTTGTATTTGGTAAGTTGTTTTTTTCTTTCACTTTAACATCGTTGCCATTTTCTATTTTGATGAAAGATCTCAGCTGAGATAAATTGTTATCTCCTTTTTTATTAACTCAACATGCTTGTATATGGATTGCTCATTATTTTAATCACTAAAGTAAGTAAATAATTTACAGATAGAAAACCTGATAGCCTGCCTGACCAATGCAGTACTATCATTAGTAGGCTAGAATTTGCAATACATTACATAAGGTATGTTAGAAGCTTTTTTTTATTCAGGGAGTCGTACACAGGATCTTATTTTGACATCCATAGTATTCCAATTGCAATTATAATCAATGGGGAAATAAAAATAACTTGGCTAATTATCCACAAAAACATGAATTTAAACCATTCAATACTTCCCATTTCAGTCGACTTTTCTTTTTTCGTAATTTTCTCCAATTCCTCCAATTCCATTCTCATAAAGTCAGTTTTACTGATTTTTAAGTCAATAATTCCAATATCATTTAATCCTTTTTTAAATCCGCTAAAAACTGCTTTTGGATGTAACCAGAAACTATATCCCATTGCCCAAAAACTAAAAGTACAAATAGGAAAATATTTCCACATTCCGGTTGATATTTCCCAACCAGCAATAAACGCTTCTCCTTTCCAAGAAGTATCACAGTTATTCAGAATATGCTGTATATCGTGAATATGAGTAACATCTTTTCTAAACTTTGGATTTGGAAACTTTAGCTTAATTCCAAATATTTTTATCTCAAAAGTATCTTTGTCTATTCCACCATTTTCAGGAATTCCATTTTCTTTATAAAACTCAATCAATAATTTATTTAATGTCATTTTTATAGCGATATTTAATATAACGTATTCGTATATAACGTATTATGTTATTTGTGGATTAAAGTTAGCGAAAAAATAAAGGATAGAAAATCAGATAGGATTTTTAAAAGTAATATTTTATTTATCAATTAAAAATATTAGCTATAGTTTGTCTTTTATTATAATTTTATAACTTCAATACAGCCTCTATCTGCAATTGTTATATAACAGTTCTTGTAATCATTACTAAATGTAATATTTGTTGGCTCCTTCCCCTTTAACACTATTTCTTTTAATAATCTCCCTGTAGGTGATATAACTGCAATTGTTCCTTTTCCATACCGACACATATACGTTTCCATTTCCATCACAACGCATTCCGTCTAATCCAAAATCTTTAAAAGAAATGAATTCTTGCTTGTTTCTTAATAAACCATTTTCGACAATATCATAAACTCATATTTTTCGTTGGACTGATTCATTTACATATAGTTTTTTACCATCATGACTTACTTCAATAACTTTTGTCATTCCCATTTATTTTTCCAATACAACAAAGCCGTTTCTTTTGTTATCTTCCATAGTTTACAGGTATTATTAGACCAATTTGCGTCACTATTTATTTATTGTTAATCCTTTTTAATTTAATGCCTTTCGACCAATTTATCATATTAAGTATTATTTAATCTTCTTGATTAATTTATTATAAGAATAAACAATAAGGTAACTTGTAAAAAAAGTAGATACTGTCAAAGTAAAAAACTTAATTATTGCTGTCATTTCAATATTTTTCAAACCCATGGCTATTATACCCATTATAATAAAATGAATTATGTATATACCATAGGAGTGACGATTAAGCCCATCCCATATTTTACTTTTATTGTTTAAGTAATGTTTAAAAATAATAATCATTGAATACACCATATACGATAATGATAGTAAAAAGCTTGCCTTATTTATCACTATAGCTATTGATTTAATAAGTAGGTAATTATTTGGGATTGTTAAATTACATATTTCCCCTCCGATATATATAGTTATAGCAATCCACCCTATAACATGACTAATCATCTCAATTTTTTTATTTCTTATTCCTGATTCAAATGTCTTTAACTTAAAAGTTTGTGATCCTACTAAAAAAGCTAAAAAAAATATAAATATTCTCTTATTTTGAAAAGTTAATATTGCTGATACTGTCCAAATTTTAAGATTAAAATAATGCACTACAAGCAAATATATCAGACCTGAAATAAGAACATAAAATAGAAATTTTCTAAGTTCAATTTTTGAAGTGTCTATTTTAGAAAAAATAAGGTATATGATATTGAATAAGAATAAAACAGGCAAAAACCATAACCAAGATTGATTCCATATTGAACTCCAATGAAAATAAGTGGTCCAATCTTCCTGAGGCATGTTACGTGAATATAAATATATAATCTTGTAGAGAGGTATTAATGTCAGAACAGCTATTGACCAGGGAATTATTAACCGTTTAATTTTCAATATTACAAATTTTTTATGTGTCTTATTTTTTAGTGATAATGGCGCTAAAAATCCAGACACAAAGAAAATCGTATACATTACAAAAATATCTAATATAAAGAGCAATATGCTAAGAAAATCATTACTTAGTGGATCATAAATTATCCAAAAATTAGAGTAAAAAAACGTTTTGTTATATGTAACACCAGCATGAAATACAACTACTAAAAGGATCATGAAAGCTCTAAGGTTAGTAAGCCAATATATTTTATTATAAACAATCATATTTTAGTTATTTCGTTTTTCAGCTTGTTGCTATCGTGATTGGTTATGATTTTTTTGCGAGTTTACAAGGCTAAAATAATAATAAAATAAACAATATTGGAGGTGTTTGAGGATTTCCCGGAGTGAAAATCAACTAGTAATGAATTATGCGCGGTGTTGTAATTTTTTTATTCAATTTTTATAGTGTAACAGAATTTTTGGTTCTAAATTTATTAGCTTTGATGAATTCAATTCCGACTATGTTTTTTGTCGATATACTTTGCTTTTTTATTTTTAATTAAATATCCGCTAATACAAATATCATTTTCCGCATTCAGACCAAAAATAATATTTAATTCCTTTTCCGATTTGACTCTAAATTCGTGATTAGTAATCGTTGTTATAATTCTGGGATTTTTCTCTTTTTCAGTGAATAGATAAGTAATGCCCTGTTTACTCTCTTTAAAAATACTAAGTTCAAAGATTTTGTCAGACTATATTTTGTTTGATAAGTTAGCACTTCCAATTATAGAATCTTTTATTAAAATTGGCTTTTTGGTTTTCATTATGCTGATTTTAATTCATGCTCAAATATTTCAACCTTTTTACTTTTCATATCAATTTCCAGAATATTATGATTTACATAATCTGCAACAAACATTTGATTCTTTTCTCCAAATTGTATGCCATTTCCTATACTTCCATTTGGGAGTTTTATAAACACTGAGCTTTCTCCGTTGTGCGTAATTTTCCCTATAGTTCCTTGTTCTTCAAAATTCACAGCATAAATATTTCCTTTATAATCAGGTGCAGGTCCTTCAATTCCATCTGTAAAACTGCCCTCCTTTGTAAAATCCGTACTTTGTAAATGTTGGCTACATGAGACTATCAACATTAACAATAGAATCAAAATTGTAATTTTTATCATTTTATTTTTTGCTGTTATTCAGCGGTTTAGTACTCAAAGCAAAGAACCCTAGCGTACGATGACTTCATATATAATGTTAGCACCTTTTTATTCACATTCAGTTTCAATAAAACCCTCTTTTTCATCATCATATTCAAGGCATTTCTTTTGAATTAAAATCATTTTATTATTAACTACTTTATATGTCGCATTCATATGACTTCTCCCACCACAACATTGATTGTGTTCGTAAATAAGTTTTGAGTTATTATCAAACTTTAAAGAGGTTCCACCAAAATTACTTTTTAAGTATTTATTAGAATTAGGATTTCTAAGAATGTAAGTGCTTGAAGTATTTGAACCCGCATAACTTGCTTCAAAGACAGAAAAATCCTCTATCCCATCAAAGTTATAATCTCCAATGCTTATGTTATCTATTCCAGTTAGTTGACAGTCCAATTTAATAGTCTGAATTAATTTATCTGTCCTTTTTTCAAATATTTTTACACCTGATACTCTTGCATAAAACTCACCTCTTTCTTTAGTTATTATAGTTTTAAAGTAATGTTTTTTAGTAGATTTTGACTGAAGTAATTCCTTGTTTTCCCATACCAAGTCATCTCCGGAATTAATCACAAAATCTTTTTGCAATGAAATCTGATAAGTTTTTGAGTTATCAGACTTAATCCATTTTCCTTTAATTTCTTCATTACTTTCTTCAAAATCTTCAAAAACTAATATCGCAGAATTTTTTCCAAACATATCTTTTTCAAAAAGGTTCAATTCGCCTTTTTTTAGACTCCCATTTATTGTTATTGGACTGTCATACTTATCATAAGTATAATAGGCCAATGAAACTCTATCGCTATAATGATAAAGAACTAATGTAATTGGATATTTACCTAAAAGACCAGAATAGCTAGATTGACTTTTTCCAGCCTTTGAAAACAAGAGTAATAATATGAATAGGATTAATTTCATTTCTTCGATTCTAATGATTTAACAGTTGATTTTAGACCAACTTCAAAAATGTTGTTTTCCAATCCAGCTTCTTCTTTGATTTTCATTCTATTTGGCTTGCCAATACCTACAATTGTATTAGTAACAACATTTTTCATTAGTTTAGGTTGTCAAAATACTTTGTCAATCTATCATGCCTTAATTTCATAAAATCAAGCATAATGTCTACTTCTTCATCGAAATTATTAGAATCATAATACCTTGGGTTGTCAATTGACCAGGTTTTAAAGTTCTTCATAGCTGACTCCCTTATAATTTCACTTTTCATAAGTACTCTTTGTTTTAAACCATCTAAACTCAGTATGTTTTCCTTATTCAAATTTCTCCATTTTTGTTTTAGAGCTGTTTTATACCAGTCAAACTTTAATAATCGTTTGAATAAAATAGACCGTTCGATATTCAAAGGTCTTGCATCTAAATTTAGCTCATTATCCCCATCACGACCAAAGCTGTGATCGTAGTCCCAAGGGGCAAACCTTATAGGGGTTTCATTATCAGCTTTATATAGATAAAAGTTTTTCAATATCCCATCACTATTATTTGAAATCAACAATAGTAAATGCCAATCTATAACATTATTGAAATCAAAAACACTTGATAACTCATTCTTAAATTCATCGTCACTACTGTTCAGAATGAAGTCTCGCACCCCTTCAATATAAGCTCTTTTATTCGATTTTTCAATTTTTGGATAAGTCTGTTGATGAAAATTAGTAGAATTTTGAGAGGCAATTTCATCATATGTCTCCCTGAAAATATGTGGCTCTTTAAATATAGTTGCCAAAGAGTCTGTGTCTATCAGTTTTAAACTTGATTTATCTAATTTTTCCATCAAAACATATAGTCCATTATACTCGCTATTTATTTCTACTTCCACAAATTGACATTTAGAGGTGATATTGTTTTTACCCATAGCTGAAAATATTTCATAGGATAGTACATGACGAAGAAATGTTTTGTCTATATAACTTGCATTTAGTATCCAATCATCATCATTAGGTAAGCCAGAAAGTGAAATATCTTGTTCAAGGTCAATTTCAAATGAATGCTTAGGAAATGAAATGGAGTACCCACCTCTTCTTTTTATTCTCGCTTCATAAATATGCTGTTTTGTATTTGTAGTTTCATAAAGGGTCATCTTTATTTTCTCCTTAATGGGTATTGAGCCGTCAAATTCAAGGTTAAGTATAGCTAAGTCATCTTTTATAGTTTCTGTTTCATTTTTTATTTCAATTAGTACAGGAAGGTGATCTGAAATACAAAGATTATTTAATCTTTTGTCATCAATATGGCGATAACTTAGAATTTTTAAATTTTTTGTAAAAATGTAATCGATTCTGTTCTTTATCTCTAAGGTATTCTCAAATCCATTAAAAGTACCCTCTGGTCCGTAAAATTTATTTTCTGAAACCTCAAATCCAAAATCCAACTCTTTTCTTAATATGGTTATAGGGTCAGATGTCGGAACAGAGTTTAAGTCTCCCATGACAACAACGTTTGCCTCGCTTAATTTATAGTCAATAATCTTAGTAAGAATCAGTTTCGCTGACATTTTTCGTGCTTCAATTCCAATATGATCAAAATGGGTATTAAATATATGTATTGAATCATTCGTTATTTTGTCTTTGAATTTTCCGTAAGTACAAATTCTTTCCATTGAAGCATCCCATCCAATAGAAATTGTATCAGGACTGTTTGAAAGCCAAAATGTTTTTTGAGTGATTAATTTAAATTTTGTAGAATCATAATAAATAGCACTGTATTCTCCTTTTTTATTTCCATCATCTCTACCAATGCCAATATAATCGTAATTAGAAGTGTTTTTTTGTATATAATCTATTTGATTATGCAATCCTTCTTGTATACCAAGAAAATCAGGGTGGTAATATTCTATCAAATTGATAACTTCATTTTTTCTCTTATTCCATGAGTTTTCATTATCCTTTGGGTTATCATATCTAATATTAAATGTCATAATTGATGTAGTCTGTCCAGACATATGGAAACATCCAAATAATATCAGAGACAATATAATTTTACGCAACAATTTATTCATTAGTTGATTTTTTATAATTAACGTCAACATATTTTATATTTCATTTGTTGCGTTTTTAAAGGGACTAATTTAGCAAATACAAACCAACCTAGAAAATGAGGTTTTTCGTAAAATAGCTTGCATTAGTAATTAATTTTACACGGCACTATTAGTATTGTTTACTTTACCTTAAGTAAAGTTTGTTTGTCATTTAGAATTATTTATTTTACATTTGTTAAAACTTTAATATTTTTAATTATGAAATTAAATTATCTATTTCCTAACAACTATAAGAAAATTGGTTGGTTAATTCTCATTCCATCAGCAATCATTGGTTTTATAACTCTTATTTTAGAACTCGAACCTAATTCTTTGAATTTTAATGTCCCTACTATTTTTATTGACGAACTTCTTGGGGATAAGCATTTCTTCGGAATTGTAAACGATAATATTTTAAATGAAATTTTAGGCACTCTAATAGTATTGAGTTCATTATTGGTTGCTTTTTCTAAAGAAGTGTCAGAAGATGAATATATTTCAAAAATCAGGTTAGAAAGTTTGGTTTGGGCCGTTTATTTCAATTATGCTATTCTTTTAATATCATTTGTATTCATATTTGATCTGGCTTTTTTATGGGTTATGATATTTAACATGTTTACAATTTTATTGTTTTTTATTATTCGATTTAATTGGCAAATTTCTAAACTTAAAAAGGTCGCTCATTATGAAGAATAGTATTAAAGTAGAGAGAGCAAAAAAAAATATTACCCAAGCTGATCTAGCTACACTAGCAAAAGTCAGTAGACAAACAATTAATGCTATGGAATTGGGGAAATATGTTCCTTCAACAGTTTTGTCTTTGAGGTTAGCACAAATTTTTGAAGTAGAAGTAAGTGAGATTTTTATTTTGGAATATTCAGACTGGGATTAGGACATATTACTGCCAATGGTTTTGTATAGGATTAGTTGCGTTGGTTTGAACTAAGTTAGCATAAGAAAACGAAACAGAGGAAATTCTGAAGGAATTTCCCAGTAGACGATAATCAAGCAATTGATTATACACGTTGTTGTCATTTCATTTTTTTATTGGTTTATAATTGATTTAACTCTTAATATTGGTTTTGATTGAGTAATGTCTATAAACCTAACTACTCCTTGCTCCCATATATTTTCGATTATTGATGTTTTGTCCGCACTTAACACCCAAGTCTCTGGACTTGAAAAAAATAGTGTTGGATTTGAAAGGAAAGCTTCTTTTGATATTCCTAATTCTGGGTCTCCTCCTAGAGCGCATATTATGAGTGTCGTGTCATTAGAAATTCTATTAAAGAACTCTGCGATTGGCCCAACGGATAGAAAGTCATCTTCTGATGCTATTTTTGTATTAACAACATTTAAATCATCAACATCAATTTGAAAGTCACCGTGACTACCTCCGTAACCATCTTTGGGTCTGACTTTTATATTGTCATTTATCCAATTGATATATTTGTAATCATAAAATACTTTGAAAGCGAAACTATGTTCTTCTAGATAATTCAATTCGGGAGCGATTCTTTTGCGCAATTCTTTCAATCGGTTCTCCTTTTGAAGTAAAAGTCGTTTTTCCTTTAAGTATTCAATTTTATTTCTGTCCATTTTAAATTTAAATCATCTATGAGTTAAAATGAATGCCAACGTTGATTTATATGGTTTGTTGTTTAGCACTAAGATAGCAAATAAGTCAACACCCATTGTTCAGCCACGTAAGATTTTCCGCAAGGAAAAACAGAAGCAATGAACTCATACATTTTGTTGTACTGAGTTTTATTAGGCTTTTCTTGGGTGCAAATATCAGATTTCTACGCTCCACCCTTTTAATTAGTTTTGTTTTCCAAATAGACTTTCAGTTCAAGAATTATAATTGTGTCTATGAATCATTGCTTTGTAATCATTGGTTATTTAGACTTTATTATTAATTAATTCACAAAATTTAAAACTTTAATTAAATCAGTTTCTTTACTTAATGATAATTTGTTTTCTTTAATAAATTTATAAATAGATTGTTGACTAATTTTATCTGATTGAAAGAGCTTAGAAAAAGAGTTTTTTGATAGTTTTATCTTAGTTAATTTATTTTCACTGTATAAGTAATATTCTGCCTTTTGGATATATTTATTGACTTTTCTATTAACCATAGGGTTTATAGAATGTTCAGAATAACTTATATTATAATATCTATAAATTGAAAATTTATCGTTAAAAAATAATTCAAAAATTTTTGACTTTTTATTGACCTTAATTACTCGGAAAACTTTAGTATTAATTATAATTTTGATTAAATTTTTACTAAAGAATGTAAAAACATAACCATCACCATAAAAAGCTTCCAATGTATTATCATATAAGTTTATATTTACTTTTTTTATTTTATACTTTCCTTTATCTTTTGAATATATTATTCCTTCAGTGTCCCAGTCATCAAAATAATAAGGAGTACCATCAGTCTCAACTTTAGGATTAACAAAGCCTTGTCCTATTTGAAAATCTACTTGTGTTCCAAAGCCTTGTCTTGTAATATTATTGGGGTTTGTCTTATGAGTTTTTTCTTGAGCTAAAGATGTTAAAATTGATATTATTTGTAGCAATAAAAAAATTCTTTTCTTCATAATATTTATTTAAATTAATTTTTTCGTGTCACACTAATTAGCGCGCCTGTAAATTCAAAATCAGTCGTTCTAATTTTTATTGCTTTTAATTCTATTTTGTATGTCTTTTAATGCAGCACAACGTGTTTGTGTAAGAAAAATCGCGTTGTTTAAGTACCAAAGTTAGCAAATAAATTATAGATAGAAAGTCTGCTAAGATATTCGTAAGTAGGTAAGAAGCCAGCAATAAATTATATACGGTGTTACCCATCGTTTTTATTCCGCTAATTTTATTATTCCGTCACTTGCTTTAATAAAAGTACTTTTATCTTTTTCAATTACTTCCCTTACAGGACTCATTGCTCTTTTAAGCTCAACAATTTTTACAGACTTTTTGTCTTTTAAGAAAACAACTAAATCATAATAATCAGAATATTTAATTCCGTTCTGTCTTATGTTTGACAGATTTAAATTAAATTCTTCTTCAATTTTTTCCACTTGAGAGTAAGGTCCGAGAATAATAAGACTATCCCATTCGAAATCGGTAGCCTTTGCCAAATCAACTTTATTATTTTTAGAATTCAATTCCGTCTCGATTTTTTCAGCCAGATTTATGTCATTTTCAAGTTGAAATAAATATCCACAAGAAATAATTGAAATGAATATTATTCCGATTATAATTATTTTTTTCATTAGTAACTTTTTCAAATGTTGGGTAACGTATTGGTGTATGATCTCGTTGCGTGTTTAAGTACTAAATTTAGCAAGTAAACACTACCTAGCAATGAATTATATACTTTGTTGGCAAACGTTAATTTTGTTCAATTCCATTTTCGTCATAATATTTCCAACTATTCATGTTTACACCATAGTCATCTTCAAAGTACTCGACTGATAACAACTGCCCATTTGAATGAAATTCTCTAATTTTACCATGTTTACGCCCATCTTTATAGTTAAAAATAAATTCTAATTGACCACTTTTTTCATAGTATCTGCACTCTCCATGTTTCTTTCCATTTTCGTACATCTCAACTGAATATAATTGACCATTTTTAAAATAATTTTTCCATTCACCTGTATCATTACCGTCTTTATAACTTCCAACCTCCTTTATCTGACCGTTTTCGTAATACTTTTTCAGCTCTCCTGTTTCTTTTCCCTTTTTATAATGACCAACGATTCCTAACTGCCCATTTTCATAGTAGTATTTCCATACTCCTGTTTGTTTTTTATTAACATCATAGTTACCAATAATTTTAAGGTTTCCATTGTCATAATATTCTTTGTGTTCCTGGGCATTAGCAATCTTAGTAAATAATGCTACTGCTAAAAATAAAATTATTTTTCTCATATTCTTTTTTTTATTTTAATCTTAAATGTGTTGGGCTTTATTT